>ERZ772867.123-NODE-123-length-108332-cov-6.589266_pt1 | contig 108332 bp, 110 predicted proteins | sample MGYA00511341_ERZ772867 | MGnify/ENA primary metagenome ERZ772867 (study PRJEB29015, sample SAMEA2737707) | human gut metagenome | biome: human gut; feature: human-associated habitat; material: faeces | place: China | collected 2012 ... | reverse complement strand
TCCGCATGGTCTAAGCCATACGGAGGATTAACTGTTTTACGGACACCCGTCTATACGGGCAAGGAATTTTTTATACCTTCTTTCTATACTCCTTCGGCAGACAGCCGTAGGATTCCTTGAACGCGGCCGTGAACTTGCTCTGGCTCTCATAACCCACGAGCCGCCCGATCTCCGCTATGCTCATGTCGGACTCGTGCAGTAGCGCCGCCGCCTTCTTCATCCGGTGCTCCTTCATATGCGCCGCGATCGATTCTCCGTAGACGGACTTGAACACGGCCTTGAGCGTCGTCGGGTTCATCAGATACTTGTGCGACAACTCCTCGATCGTGAAGCGGCGCTCCATGTTCGACGCGAGCAGATCGTGTATCTCGCGGATCACGCGCACCTGCTCTGCCTGATACTGTGTCATCTGGTTGCGTCCGGAGGGTTTCAGCTTCGCCAGATACAGCAGCAGCTCCAGAGTCTTGACTCTGAGATAGGCGTTCCGCAGTTCCTCCGGCTGATCATAAAACGCGGAGAAAATGCTCTCGGTCTGCTCGTTGCCCGTATGCGGGAAGCAGCCCGCGCCGCAGAGCCTGTCTTTCAGCAGCTTCGGTGTCACGCCGGAATCCGCGATCAGCTCCGGCTCCGCGCCGTCCGCCAGCTCTATGCACAACAGCTCGCAGCGGTCATTCGGGAAATAGAACTCCGCACTTGCCAGCAGCTCGCCGGGACAGACGCAGAAATCGCCCGCCCCAAGATTCACGCTGCTGCCCGCGGCCGTTTTCCAGCCGACGCGCTCCGCGCGGCAGTACAGCACAGCAAGCTCTCCCGCGGCATACTCCGGCATCGCGTCATCGGGCAGTGCGAGGAAATGCAGCCGCACGCCCGGAAAAATTTCCGCCGCGCGCATTATTCCGCCTCCTCGCGCCATTCGGGGCACGCAATATCCATGACCTGCTCTATCATCTCATGCAGCAGGCGGCTCTGCGCGCTGTCCGCCGCGTGATAATACACTTCCTTGCCCTCGCGGCGGCTGACAATCAGGCCGCTGTCGCGCAGTGTGCGCAGGTGATGAGATACGGCAGGGCTTGACATATCCAGCATTACCGCGATATTCACGACGCACTCGTCGCAGTGGCACAGCAGCCAGAATATCCTCACGCGCGTCGTATCGCCCAGCTGGCGGAACACATCCGCTATGGTCTGGAAATTATCCACGCGCTCAAGCACTTCACGTATCTCCGCCGTGTTCATTTTTTCTTCGCCGTGATGATGCGGCAGTTCGGTCTTCGCCATGCTTACTCCTCCGTTTTCGCCCGTTCGGAAACGCTTTTTGCCCCTTTGGACATGAGTTTACCGAAGGGATTGACTTTCCTTTTCGCGCATATTATACTACGGCCATGATGATTAAACAAGTGCTTAATCATGAAATGATTTGCACGCCACGCAGAAAGGAGAACATTCTCAATGAAAAAGACTTACAGTATTGAAGTGGACTGCGCCAACTGCGCAAATCTTATGGAGGAAGCTACCAAGAAAACCCCCGGCGTTGCCTCCGCTGTCGTGAACTTTATGACTCAGAAGATGATAGTAGAGTTTGAAGACGGTCAGGACGCAAAAGCGGTTATGAAAGAAGTGCTCAAGGCCTGCAAAAAGGTTGAGCCTGACTGCGAGATCGAGCTTTGATTTTACCGGAAGCGCCCGTCCGCTGCTGCGGGCGGGCGCATTGCCCGGCCTAATGATTAAATGAACGTTTAATTATAAAGGAGATGCTCCGTAATGTCCAAGAAGCAGAGAAAGATGCTGACACGCATCATCATCGCGGCCATAATGCTCATCGCGCTGCACTTTATCCCCGTCACCGGCCTGCTTCGTCTGGCGCTGTATCTGGTCGTATACATCATCATCGGCTACGATATACTCCGAAAGGCCGGCAAGGGCATACTCAACCGCCGCGTATTTGACGAGAACTTCCTGATGGCCGTCGCCACGGTCGGCGCGTTTGCGCTGGCGATATATGAGCGCAGCGGCGACTACAACGAGGCCATCGCCGTCATGCTGTTTTACCAGATAGGTGAGCTGTTCCAGAGCTATGCCGTTGGCAAGAGCCGCAAGAACATCAGCGCGCTCATGGATATCCGCCCCGATTATGCCAACATTGAGCGCGACGGCAAGCTTGAAAAGGTCGATCCCGATGAGGTCGCTGTCGGCAGCATCATCGTTGTGCAGCCAGGCGAAAAGGTTCCTATCGACGGTGTCATCGTTGAAGGCAGCTCCTCGCTCAACACCAGCGCACTGACCGGTGAAAGCCTCCCGCGCGACGCCAAGCCCGGCGACGATATTATAAGCGGCTGCATAAACATGACCGGCGTTCTGAAAGTCAAAACCACCAAGGAGTTCGGCGAGTCCACCGTCTCCAAGATACTTGAGCTTGTCGAAAACTCCAGCTCCCGCAAATCCCGCTCCGAGGCGTTCATCTCGAAGTTCGCCCGCGTATATACCCCCGCCGTTTGTTACAGTGCGCTCGCCCTCGCGGTGCTGCCGCCGGTAGTCCGTCTCATCACCGGACTTGACGCACAGTGGGAACAGTGGATATACCGTGCGCTGTCCTTCCTCGTTGTCAGCTGCCCCTGCGCGCTCGTCATCAGCATCCCGCTCAGCTTCTTCGCCGGCATCGGCGGCGCGAGCAAGGAAGGTGTCCTCATCAAAGGCTCCAACTATCTTGAGACTTTGTCTCAGGTCAAGACTGTTGTGTTTGACAAGACCGGCACGCTGACCCAGGGCGTATTCGAGGTCAGCGCCGTGCATCACACCCCCATCGAGCAGGAAAAGCTGCTTGAGTACGCAGCTCTCGCCGAATGTGCCTCCTCCCATCCTATCAGCAAGAGTCTCCAGCGCGCCTACGGCAAGGAGATCGACCGCAGCCGCATCACGGATATCGAAGAGATCAGCGGCCACGGCGTTATCGCCAAGGTTGACGGCGTTCAGGTCGCTGCCGGCAACGACAAGCTCATGGAGCAGCTGAACATCCCCTACCAGAGCTGCCACAGCATCGGCACAATAATCCATATGGCGCTTGACGGCAAGTACGCCGGCCACATCGTCATCTCCGATATCGTCAAGCCGCACTCCAAGCAGGCCATTGCAAACCTGAAGCATGCGGGCGTTGAGAAGACCGTTATGCTCACCGGTGACATGAAGAAGGTCGCCGACTCCGTCGCAGCCGAGCTCGGCGTTGACGAGGTGTACAGCGAACTGCTTCCGGCCGGCAAGGTCGAGAAGGTCGAAGGGCTGCTCGCGGCCAACAGCGGCAGCGCTAAACTCGCCTTCGTCGGTGACGGCATCAACGACGCTCCTGTTCTCAGCCGCGCGGACATCGGCATTGCGATGGGCGCCATGGGCTCCGACGCCGCTATCGAGGCTGCCGACGTTGTGCTCATGGACGACGATCCGCTCCAGATCGCAAAGGCGATCAAAATATCCCGCAAGTGCATCCGCATAGTATATGAGAACATCGGCTTCGCGCTGGTCGTCAAATTCGGCTGCCTGCTGCTCGTCGCTCTCGGTATGGCCAACATGTGGGCCGCGATATTCGCAGACGTCGGCGTTATGATAATAGCCGTTCTCAACGCGATCCGCGCCCTGAGAGTACACAATCTGTAACTCATATATAATTTTAAGCTCCCGTTTTTACGGGAGCTTATTTTTTATTCCGCGCCGTTTACACCGCACTCTCTGACGTATTGGTCAAACTTGTCCGTTATATACACCTGTGCCTCTAAGCCTCTCCCCTGCTCGACAAGCTCCGTTATGTGCTCGCTCTGCTCTATCAGCTCATCTATGCCCCAGTATCCGGCGCAGTAGGTCCACAGATCCTGCGATATCTCGGTGAACGAATTCATCAGCAGGATGAACACCTCGTTACCGCTCAGGCGGCAGATGAGATAATGAAAGCCCTTGGTCATGCGGCCAAGCTCCGCCGCCGTCAGATCCTTGCCGCGCATCGTCCGGAATGTGGCGATATACTCGCGCAGCTTCGCTATATCTGCGGGCGTATGCTCCTTCGCAAGGCGGATGAGTGCGCCGCCCTCGATGGCGTTACGCGTCTCGACCAGCGAGACGATGCGCTCGCGCGTCAGGTGTCTCCCGCCGGTGCGCAGTATCTCATGCAGCGTGTCGTAATTTCCATTCGCGGCAAAGTCGGCGACATAAGTCCCGTGCCGCGGAATTATCTCGACAAATCCCGCCCGCTCAAGCTCCTTTATCGCAAGATGCAGCGCCGACTGGTTCACGCCCGTCTGCTCGGCCAGCAGCCGTTCGCTCGGCAGCTTCTCGCCGGAGCGAAGCTCGCCAAGGAGGATTTTGGATTTTATCTCGCCAAAGAAATACTCCTTCGGCGACGGTATGCTTATTTTCTCAAAGGCCATGCACGGTGCCCTCCCGTCTGTGATTATTCACTGTGAATCACAGTGACATTATGCCGTCAATGGCTCGGTTTGTCAAGAATATCAGTCCATTTCAAATTGACACAAAACCGGCAATATGATATCATCCAAGCTGTGATTATTCACGGTGAATAGATTTGGGAGGGAAATATGAAAGATTTAAAGCACCTCATATATTTTGAGCGTCTCCTTGCCGACGCGAACAACGAGCTTGTCAAACAGGCCGCGGCGGACGGCAAAAAGGCGCTGGGCTACACCTGCTATTTTGTCCCCGAAGTCCTGCTGAACCTGCCCGGCTGCTTCTCCGTGCGCCTGCGCGCCCCCGGAACCGGCAGCACCGACATCGGCACCTACTACATGACCAACAAGACATGTCCCTTCACCCGCAGCATCCTTGAGCGCAGCATCGAGGGTGGATACAACTTTCTCTCCGCGATGATGTCCTCTGAGACCTGCCAGATGATGCACCGCGCGCACGAATATTTCGACATTCTCGGCCTCGTGAAGCCTGTGAACCCCCAGTTTTTCATGAGCATGATGGACGTCCCCTTCGTCACTACGCCCGCGGCCTATGAGCATTATGAGGAGCAGCTGCGCAAATACATACTCCAGCCACTCAGCGAGGTCTACGGCATCGACGTCTCCGAGGCCGCCCTCCGGCAGGCGATAGACGAGCACAACGAGATATGCCGCATCATCACCGAGATCGGCGAATTCCGCAAGCTTGAAAACCCGCCGATAACGAGCTATGAGTTCCATGTGATACAGCTTGTCAGCGAATGCTGCCCGCAGTATCTTGTGAAAGACATGCTCCGCGAGACTCTGGGGGAGATAAAGACCCGCGAGCCTGACCCCAAGCCCGCGTACAGGGCACGTATCGTCGTTACCGGCTCCGAGGTCGATGATCCGGCCTTCACGAAGCTTCTTGAGGACTGCGGCGCATACGTCGTCGCCGACCGTTACTGCTACGGCTCCCTCCCCGGCCGCGAGGAGATAATCATCCGCGACGGCGAGAGCGCGCTGACCGCCGTCGCCCGCCACTACCTCAGCACCAGCGAGTGCCCCCGCTTCATGAACAAGGAGAAGCAGGAGCAGCGCCGCCGTTATCTCAAGCAGCTCGTAAACGATTATCACGCCGACGGCGTGCTGTACCTCCAGATGAAGTTCTGTGAATTCTGGAGCTATGAGCGCGTCATGGGCGTACACGACATGGTCGAGAAGGAGCACATCCCGTGCATCGGCGTCGAGAAGGAGTACACCATGGCATCCGCCGGTCAGCTCCGCACTCGGTTCCAGGCCTTTGTCGAGAGCATCGAGATCAAGAAAATTCAGGGAGGTAAGCAGTGATGGCAAACGACGGAAAGCGTTTCATCAAGGGCAGCGGCATCGCAAAGCACCGCGAGTGGCGCGGCCTCAAGGATACATTCTATGACTACACGCAGTGGGTCGTGAACCTCGGGCTGCTGGTGCAGTTCGTCGCAAAGTCTCCGGTGCGCATCATGCGCGGTATGCTTGAGTACCGCTGGCTCGGCTCCTACCTCGGCAGCCTGAACATGGTGGACAAATGCATGGCCGGTATGCGCGGCCCCGCTCTGCGCGTATCACACACGCAGATGCACGCCATCATGAAAGGCGCAACGCAGATGATCGCCGACAGCATGAAGGGCGACCGCCGCTTCGGCGACACGAAATTTGCAGACAAGTTCGTCATGCTTGAGCAGACCATGTGCCCCGAGATAATCGCCTGTTTCCCGAATCTCAAGGCTCTGCCGCTCGAAGTGCTTCAGGGGCTCCTCGGCACATACATGGATCAGAGTCTGGCACCGTTTTACATGGACGTCATGGAAAACGCTGGTCTGCCTGCCGACTCCTGCCGTCTCAGCGCGAACGCCGCCGGTGTTGCGATCAACGACGATTACCCCCAGATCGGCGCGTGCCTCGTCACGAACAATATGCCCTGCGACTCCTCGACCATGAATAGCCAGCTCATCGAGCGCCGCGTCACAATCCCCTCCATGGTTGCGGGTATCCCGATGCGCTGGGAGGACGCGGCAACAGATAAATATGCCCTCGCCCAGATGAAAGAGGTCATCCGCTTCATCGAGCAGAATACCGGCGAGAAGTTCGACGAGAAGGCGTTCTTCGAGATAATGAAGAAGCACAACGCCGAAGTACGCAATGAGTTTGAGGCGTGGGAGTACATCAAGACCCCGTATACGCCCTACGCAAACGTCATCTCCCCGCTGTTCCACGCATTCTATTTCACCTTCTCCGGCGGCCGCATGCCGTATATCGACAAGGCCGCGAAAAAGGCGCTGAAAATTGCCGAGAAAGCCTACCGCGACAAGGTCGTCAGCTTCCCGAACGCGCGCCATCGCATGATAACATGGGGCGGCCCCGGCTGCTACTATGTTGATTTCAACACTTGGGCGTACAACTGCTGGGGCGTACTGGTCGTGGCGCAGATGGATATGTTCTCCGGCAACGTCATAATGTCCGAGGACAACGTCGATCAGGCGCTTATCGATATTGCGCATAACTACGAGCGCGGCGTCATGCGCCGCCACCTCACCGGCGGCTACAAGCATCTGCTTGAGTTCTGGGATGAGGCTGAGAAATTCAACTGCGACATGATACTCGTCTATGACGACATCACCTGCAAGGGCGCAATGGGTCTCGCGGGCGTTGTGAACGATCAGGCCAAGGAGCGCGGCGCACATCTCGTCTGGGTGCAGAACGATATGTTCGACCACCGCACCATAAGCCGCAGCTCTATGCGCAAGCAGTTCAGCGACTACATGACCGCCGTTATGCAGGAAGAGCCGATCGACGCAAGTCTGCTCGATCTCGACGATTACGAAGGGTGGTAATTATGAAATTCAAAAAGCTTATCATTGCCTTGCTGTCTCTCATTTCGGTGTCCATGCTGATATACTGGTTCAATCTCGATAACAAGCTTTTGTTCTATGTTGTCCGCCCGCTGCTGAATAAACTCTATAACAAGCAGAAACGCGACGTAAAGCTGTAATCACACGAAAACGACGAAGCATATGCTTCGTCGTTTTTGACAATTGAAATATTTTTCTATCTGTGCGATTATAGTATAAAACAAAAATTTGAAAGGAACAGTCATGAAAAAATACGCATTGATAATGATTGATATGCAGGGCGGCTTCATCTCCCCTGCCTCGCCCATCTGCATCCCCTCTGCCGCGGCCACAGTCCCCGCATGCGCCAGAGCGATAGACCTCTGCCACGCGGCTGGCGTCCCCGTGGTATATGCCACGCGTCATTACAGAGCGGACGGCAGCGACGTTGAAAAATGCCGCTACGATGTCTGGTTCAAGGGCGGCAAGCCGCTTTCCGAGGAGTGCGCTCCCGAAATATCCGACGCTTTTCCGCCGGAATTCATCGTTCTGCCGCAGGACTACTGCATAGTCAAGCCGCGCTTCTCCGCGTTTTTTCATACGCAGGTAGACCTGATACTGCGCAGGCTGGGCGTGGATACTGTGATCCTCGCCGGAACAACCACGCCGAACTGCATCCGCAGCAGCTGCTACGACGCGCTTTCGCTCGACTATGACGTCGTCGTCCTTTCGGACTGCACATCGTCCGTGACCGACGAGGTGCAGCGTGCAAATCTTGAGGATATGGCGCGCATCGGGGCAAAGATCTGCACCGTTGACGAGCTGAGCAGCCTTATATAAGTCCGTCAGCTCTCGGCAAGATACACGCTCGCCTCGACCGACGGCAGCAGCTCATCGGTTTTCACAAGCTCCTCAATGCGCTCCGCCGTGATGATCCCGCAGTCGGCAAGCGGGGACTTTCCGCCGTTGAACGCGCCCATCATCACCGACGGCTTATCGACAGGCAGAATTCTCCGCCCGTCCTCGCATATGAGGTAAAGCCTGTATATCACATCGCGCCCGCTGGTGGCGTGGAGCGCCTGCTGGCCTATCAGCGGGAACATCTGCGTGAACTGCTCCTCCTGCGAGCACTCCAGCAGATACATCTCCCCTGCTTTCGCGGGCTGTCTGCCGACCCATTTCCTATATATCCGCATTCGTTGCCCTCCAATCTTTGGATAAAGCGTAACACTGCGGCAGCAAAGAGTCAATGTTTTTATCAAAGTGCCTCCGGATAAGCTGTGCTCGGTGCGGATATATGGTTGTTATGTAAACCGTTTGCAGGTCTCAAGAGGTTGATACCATGAAACGAATACTTCCGCTCTGCATAATTGTTCTTGTGTGCGCTGCCGCGATACTGCTCGCGGCCAATGTGCTCGTCGGCGTCAGATCCGATGCGAAGCAGACTGAGCCGCAGGCTGACACGAATGTCAATGCCGCCCCCGCTCAAGCCGGCGCACCGGCGGACAGCATTTCCGAAGAAACCGAGCTGTTCGCGTCGCTCTCATCCGCAGCGGTGGAGCAGGCGTATAAAACCGCGGACGGATACAAGGAGCTTTATCTTAAGCTCTTCTCCGGCAGCGGGCTGAATCTCACTCAGGACGAGATCGCTCCGCTGGCCGCGCGGCTCGGCGAGCTTGGCTGCTGCGCGTTGGCGCTCAATTGCAGCATTGATATGACGAATCCGGCGCTGCTCAATGACTTTTTCGCCGCCGTTGACGAGGGCCGCGACGCGGATATTGCAATATACGAGCTGTGCCCTGACGCTGGCTTCCTTTGCCACACGCTGCACTTCCGCGGCGGCAAATATTATCTCACGCGGACGCGGCTCGCGTGGCAGCATGGCAGCTCCGCACTTCAGGGCGAGACGCCCACGGTGACATATTCGGAGACCTATGCTCTCACCGAGCTTTACGTCGAGGATGTCCGCCTGTGCTATGACTATTATATTCCGGACAATCCCCCAGGCACACGCCATGACGGCCACATAGAGACCTTCTCGTCGATATATATCGGACAACCATCCGGCTGAGCCGGATGGTTTTGACTGGCAAAAAATCGGGCGTACTTCTGCAGTACGCCCGATTTATCAAATTATTATATCAGCCCCAGGCACTGTACCACGCGCTGTAATCCTTGTTTGCGTTCTCCCAGCCGGAATTCATATCCAGCTTGCTCAGTACGCGCTTGTAGCCCTCGTTGTCCTCCGGATACGGGGTCGGCTTATAGTCGTTATATCCGACGCCGCCGCTCATATTCGAGCTGACGCAGCACGGGATGGCGTCATATCCCTCGGTCGTGATGGTGCCGTCGATGTCACGCTTTATCGTTACCTGAATTATCGCGGTGTCCTGATCGGTAGGCTGTGTGTTGCCGCCGAAGCTCCAGTTGCCGACGCTGTACATGATTATTCCGCCGTTATACTCGACAACAGGGCCGAGAACATGCGGATGCGTTCCGTAGATGAGATCGGCTCCCGCGTCGATGCAGGCCTGCGCGAGGTCTATCATCTTCTGAGTCGGCTTATAATACAGCTCCTTACCCCAGTGGAAAGCCATGACGATATACTCTGCGCCGTCGGCTTTCATCTGATTGATTGCATTTACGCACTCATCCGTTGTTGGGACGAAGTATCCGTCATTGATATTGAAGCCGCAGTAGACGCCGATCTTTATGCCATTCTTAGTCGTGACTACCTGCGCCTGACCGACCTTGCCGTAGGGCAGACCGGCGTTATCCAGCGTTGCATATGTATCCTCAACGCCCTTATCACCGAAGTCGTTGAGGTGGTTGTTCGCCGTTGTGACGAAATCGACCCCGCCCTCAAGGAGGATATTCACATACGACGTGGGCGCGCGGAAATAGAACGTGGGGTATCCGACCGGAGACAGGCTTCTGTCAGAGAAAGTGCATTCAAGGTTTGCAAAGGTATATTCATCGTCGGCGAAGTACTGAACGGTATTTGCGAAGGGATAAGCGTAGTCATCCCCCACCTTATTGAAGTAATCCTGCGTATTCTGGTGCGGCGCAAGGGTGCAGTCGCCGATGAAGGACAGGGTGAAATACTCCGGAGTGGGTTCCGGCGTCGGGGTAGGAGTCGGCGTCGGGGTTGCTTCAGGCTCCGCGCTCTGCTCCACGGGCGGCGTCACGTCATCCGGCACGTTCACCGTGGGGTTGTACTCCGGCTGCGACACTCTGGCCAGCAGAGTAAACCAGAAAACTACCAGCAATATCGTCAGTAATCCAACGTTTACAAAAATCTTTTTCATTTTCTAACCTCAACCAACAAATAAAGCCTATACATTATAATGAAATCTCGACAATAAAGCAAGTGTCTCAGGCCGCGATTTTTCAAATTAATATAACTTAAGAATTACGCCTGTCCTCCGCATAAGCCTATGCCGCGCAGCGTCAAATAATTCGCCGCACCCCGCCGCGAAAAAAAATGCGCCCCGAATAAATTCGGGGCGCTGCGCTAAGGAAAGGGATAAGGTAGGGTGTCAATTATCAGAGAAGTCCGCCGATCTGTATAAAGAGCGGAGCGAAAACAAGCGAGACAACGGTCATCAGCTTGATGAGGATGTTGATGGACGGGCCGGAGGTATCCTTGAACGGGTCGCCCACGGTGTCGCCGACGACGGCGGCCTTATGCGCATCGGAGCCCTTGCCGCCATTGTGTCCGCCTTCGATGTACTTCTTGGCGTTGTCCCAAGCGCCGCCGGCGTTGGACATGTAGATAGCCAGCAGAACGCCGGTGACCAGAGAGCCTGCGAGCAGTCCGCCGAGGGCAGCGGGTCCGAGCAGGATGCCGACCAGGAGAGGTACGACAACGGCCATGACGCCGGGGACGATCATCTCGTGCAGCGCGGCGCGGGTAGAGATGGAGACACAGGAGCTGTAATCGGGCTTTGCCTCACCCTTGAGGATGCCGGGGATCTCGCGGAACTGGCGGCGAACCTCTTCGATCATCTTATACGCGGCCTTGGAAACGGAATCCATGGTCAGCGCAGAGAACGCGAACGGGAGCATACCGCCTATGAGCAGGCCGATAACGACATTGGGGTCGAGCAGGTCAATAGCGTCGAGCTTGACCTCGGTGGCGTAGGAGACAAAGAGCGCGAGCGCGGTGAGCGCTGCGGAGCCGATGGCGAAGCCCTTGCCCATTGCGGCGGTGGTGTTGCCGACGGCGTCGAGCTTGTCGGTTATCTCACGGACGTGAGGATCAAGGCCGCTCATCTCGGCGATGCCGCCGGAGTTGTCTGCGATGGGGCCGTAAGCATCGACCGCGACAGTGATGCCGGTGGTGGCGAGCATACCTACGGCGGCGAGCGCGATGCCGTAGAGGTCGCCGGTGACGGCGTAGGAGACGTAGATACCGACAGATATCAGAACAATGGGGACCCAGGTGCTCATCATGCCGACGGCGACGCCGGAGATGATGGTGGTGGCGGAGCCGGTCTCGGACTGAGCCGCAATGCGCTTGACGGATCTGTAATCATCGGAGGTGTATACCTCGGTGACAAATCCGATAACGAGGCCGACGATAAGGCCGGCGATTATTGCAAGAGCGTAATATATCTTGCCAAAGAAGGTATGGCTGAGAACGATTGACAGAACCGCAACAACAACGGCGGAAACGTAGGAGCCCATCTTGAGAGCCTTGTGGGGGTTGGAGTCATCCTTGCCGCGGACAAAGAAGGTGGCGATAACGGAACCGAGAATGCCGACAGCCGCGATTATCAGCGGAAAGATCGCACCGGCTCCGGTGAACAGTCCCTGAACGGAGACGCCCAGCGTGAGCGCGGAGACGAGCGCGCCGACATAGGACTCGAAGAGGTCAGCGCCCATACCGGCGACGTCACCAACGTTGTCACCGACGTTATCGGCGATGACGGCGGGGTTGCGGGGGTCGTCCTCGGGGATACCGGCTTCGACCTTGCCGACGAGGTCGGCGCCGACGTCGGCAGCCTTGGTGTATATGCCGCCGCCGACACGGGCGAACAGCGCGATGGACGATGCGCCGAGGGAGAAGCCGAAGAGGATGTTGTAGTTGCCGGTGATTATGTAGATAAGGCTGCATCCGAGCAGGCCGAGACCGACAACGCACATGCCCATGACGGAGCCGCCGGAGAACGCGACGCTGAGCGCCTTGTTCATGCCGCTGGTGAGAGCGGCGTTGGCGGTGCGGACGTTCGCCTTGGTGGCGACGCGCATTCCGAAAAAGCCCGCAAGTATCGAGAAGCATGCTCCGACGACGAAGCAGACGGCGGTGCCGAAGTCTATGAATATAGCGATCAGCACAAACAAAACTACGATAAATATCGCAAGTATTTTATATTCGGCGCGAAGGAAGGCACTTGCGCCTTCGGCAATAGCGGCTGCGATCTCCTGCATCCGGCTGTTTCCCGCATCGCACTTGCTGACATAGCGCGCCTTATAAAGTGCGAAGAGAAGTGCAGCCGCCGCGAAGAGCGGAGCCAACCATATCATCTTGTCCATTTTGAGTTCTCTCCTGTGTAATGAAATGTGTACCGGCTATTTTGCCTTGTGTTTGTGTATTTTAGCCTATAAATCATCTTTTTTCAAGGTCGGTCGGCATTAAAATTTTGCATTTTGACGAATTTCAGTTAAAACGCTGAAATGTTAAGATAATTAGCGCCGCATATAGGCATAATCAACAAATTTTTCGTATTTCTGCATGCCATGATTTTATACATATTTTATGTTATGTCAAAAATTGTGCAGTAAAATCATTTCATGTTCAAATTTCAGGAAGATTTGATGATTTTGCGTTCAAATTTTATTCGTCATATTTTACAATCTGTTGTATCATTATAACAGTTTTCACGACCCGACAATTTTTACTTGGAATTACGACGAAAGCAAGTTATAATAAAAAGATAGGAAGAGACCTTCAACGGAGGAGAGCTGACATGAACGACAGAGAGAAAAAATTCATACCTGATGAGGACGTGTATCTTTTCAATACCGGCTGCGCGCGCAAGGCGTGGCTGTGTTTCGGCTGCCGCTATATTCCGGAGCTTGGGGCGCACCGCTTTGTCGTCTGGGCGCCGAATGCGCAGCGGGTCAGTCTCGTCGGCGATTTCAACTCGTGGGATCGCGCCGCGACTCCGATGGAGTACATCGACGGCGGAGTATGGGTCTGCTTTGTCGAGGGGCTTTCCGACGGAGTTCTTTATAAATTCTGCGTCACCGGCGCCGACGGGCATGAGATACTGAAGTCCGACCCCTTTGCCGCGTGGAGCGAGCACGGAGAAAACACCGCCTCCAGGGTCTGGAAAGGCGGGAGCTATAAATGGACGGACGAGAGCTATATGAGCCGCCGCGCCGCGCGCGATTTCATGCGCGAGCCGATGAGCATATACGAGCTGCACCCCGGCTCATGGCGGGAGCTGAGCGGCAAGAAGCCCGCCTACCGCGAGCTTGCCGATTCTCTCGCCGTCTACTGCAAGCACATGGGCTTTACGCACGTGGAGCTTATGCCCATCACGGAGTACCCCTACGATGGGAGCTGGGGCTATCAGGTCACGGGGTATTACGCCCCGACCTCGCGCTACGGCAATCCGGACGATTTCAAATACCTTGTGGACAAGCTGCACCACACCGGCATCGGCGTCATCATGGACTGGGTGCCCGCGCATTTCCCGAAGGACGAGCACGGGCTTGCCAATTTTGACGGCACTCCCCTCTTTGAGTGCAAGGAGCGCCGCATGGCGGAGCACCCCGAATGGGGAACTCTGGTGTTCGACTATGCGTCGGATCAGGTGCAGAGCTTCCTCGTTTCGTCGGCCTGCAAATTCTTCGAGGAATATCACATAGACGGCATCCGTGTAGACGCGGTAAGCTCGATGCTGTATCTCGACTACGGCCGCCGCCCCGGCGAGTTTACGCCGAACCGAAACGGCGGGAATATAAACCTCGACGCAGTTGCATTCCTGCAGAAGCTGAATTCCACGGTGCTCGTAAATTACCCCGGCGCCGTGACGATAGCCGAGGAATCGACCGCATTCCCGAAGATAAGCGCCCCTCCGGAGGACGGCGGACTGGGCTTCTGCTTCAAATGGGACATGGGCTTCATGCACGATACGCTCGACTACATGTCCATGGACCCGCTCTACCGCAGTCATCATCACGACAAGCTCACCTTCTCTATGATGTATGCGTTCTCCGAAAACTACGTGCTCGCCTACTCGCACGACGAGGTAGTGCACTGCAAGAAGTCGATGATAGACAAGATGTTCGGCGACTACGACCAGAAGTTCAGCTCGCTGCGGGCGTTGTACGGCTATCAGTTCGCCCATCCGGGCAAGAAGCTGATATTCATGGGCGGCGAGTTCGGGCAGTTCATCGAGTGGAACTGGCGGCAGGGGCTTGACTGGCTGCTGCTTGACTATCCGCGCCATGAGCAGCTGCGGCAGTATTACCGCGCGCTCAACAGGATATACACCGCCACTCCCGCGATGTATGGCCGCGACCACGGCTGGGACGGCTTCAAGTGGCTGAACGTCGACGACCGCGAGCGCAGCTCCGTTGCGTTCATGCGCATGGAGCCGGACGCCGAAAAGGGCGCGTATCTTGTCTGCGCCTGCAACTTCACCCCCGTGCGGTACGACGATTTTCAGATCGGTCTGCCCATGGCCGGTACGCTTAAAGAGATACTCAACAGCGATGACGAGCGCTTCGGCGGCAGCGGAGTGAAGAACCCCGGCGCTGTGCGGACGCGCAGAGAACCGTTTCTCGATATGCAGCATTCGGCGCGTATAGTTCTCCCGCCGATGAGCTGTGTATACTATAAATTTAAACCGAGGAAGAAATAATTTTCAGCGAAAGGAAGTACGCCATGAAAAAAGAGTTTCGTGAAATACTGCGTGAAAAGAACCTCACCGCGCTGCCGAATGTACTGCTGGCGTCGGCAGAGTGCGCGCCGCTGAGCAAGACCGGCGGGCTTGCCGACGTCGTCGGCACGCTGCCGAAGTCGCTTGCAAAGCTCGGCATCGACGCGCGCGTCATAACGCCGTATCACCGCGTCATCAAGGATAAATACGCCGACCGCGTGGAGCACATGTTCGACTTTTACTGCTCGCTCGGCTGGCGTCAGGCATATGTCGGCGTCGAGAAGCTGGTGCTTGACGGCGTGACGATATATCTCATCGACAACGAGCAGTACTTCGGCGATAAAATATACCGCGGCGGTCAGGCCGAGGGCGAACAGTACGCGTTCTTCTGCCGCGCCGTGCTCGACTGCATCCCGAACCTCGATTTCACTCCGCAGGTACTGCACTGCAACGACTGGCACACCGCGATGCTGCCGATGCTGGCAAAGACGCAGTATCAGGGCGGTATGCAGGCGGGACTCAAATTTCTGCTGACGATACATAACATCGCGTTTCAGGGCAAGTTCGGCTTCGACTACGTGCAGGATCTGCTGAACGTCGACAGCCGCTACTATACGCCGGAATTCATGGAGCTCAACGGCTGTGCGGACTTTCTCAAGGCCGGCTGCGTCTTTGCCGACCGCATAAACACCGTCAGCCCCAGCTACGCCTCGGAGATAAAAATGCCGTATTACGCCGAGGGGCTTGAGGGCATCCTGAACGCCCGCAGTCACGAGCTTTCGGGCATCATAAACGGTATCGACAAGAAGGTGTTTAACCCTCACGCCGACAAGCTCCTCCCCGCGACATATGACCGCGGGCACCTGAAGGGCAAGGCCGTCTGCAAGGCGGCATTGCAGGAACGGATGGGACTTGAGCAGCGCCCGGATATGCCGCTTGTCGCGATGGTCACGCGCATGACCGAGCAGAAAGGCTTCGATCTTGTTGCCTGCATACTTGACGATATCATGCAGCATGAGGACATTCAGTTCATGCTCCTCGGCAGCGGCGACGAGCGTTTTGAAAACTTCATGCGCGCGGCGGAATACCGCTACAAGGGGCGGCTGTGTGCGTACATCGGGTACAGCGAGGAGCTGAGCCATCTTGTCTACGCGGCGAGCGACTTTTTCCTCATGCCCTCGCGCTTTGAGCCGTGCGGCCTGAGCCAGATGATAGCCATGCGCTACGGCTCCCTGCCGATAGTGCGCGAGACCGGCGGCCTGCGCGACACCGTGACGCCCTATAACCGCTTCACCGGTGAGGGCAACGGCTTCTCGTTTGCAAACTACGACGCGTGGGAGCTGCGCGACGCGATACGTCTCGCTCTCAGCTGCTGGAACGACAAGGACGTTATGCGCGGGCTTATCGACCACGCGATGAAGGCCGATTTCGGCTTCGAAATTTCTGCACAGGAGTACGCAAAGCTTTATATATGGATGCTGTAAGAGAGACAGAAAACGAAAAAACATTTGAGATATACTTCGGCGGCACATACACCGAATGCTGGAGTGAGGATTACAGCCTTGCCATCCGCTACAGCAGCCGCCGGAGCGTTACGGCAAGGCGGGTAGACGGAGTCTGGCGCGCCATAGGCGGCGACGCAGAGCTATGCGCGGAGCTTGAGTCGGCATCCTGTCCGGCGGCTATGCGCGAGTATTTCAACGCAGCGGCGACGGTATATGCTGCGGCGCGGGACTGCGTTGAGCGCGGTCTGCCGTTGGAGCGTCTGCGCGAGTGTCTGCCGGTGCAGAAGAGCGCATACGCGGCGGCGGAGCTGATGCGGCTGCTGATGGACGACTGCGGGATGAAGCTCGAAGCCGCGCTTGAGATTTGCGCGGAGTGCTGTGAAGACTGCCGCATGGCGGATGCCGACGAGAAGGAGCTGCTGCCGTACCAGCCGCGCACGGCGCATATCGTCTCGGTGCTGCGCGACGTCAGCTCAAAGCAGCTCACGGCAGTGCACGACGCGCGGAGCATCCGGTTCCGCTGCCCCGTCGGCGCCGTCAGGAGCGGCGAGGAGCTTCGGCTAAGCTTCCGTCTAGCGTCCGGAAAAATAAACAGTGCCACACTCGTCCTGTACGGCGACGATCTGGATCTTGAATACGCGATGGAAAGCTCCGGAGAGCTGTACTCCGCGTACATCGCGCCGCAAAGCCCCGCCGCACTCTGGTACTGCTTCCATCTCGACACAGACGAGGGCGAGCGCTGGCTTTGTCCGGACGGGAGCGGATATTACGGCAGGCTCTATTCCGAGCGCCGCAGCGGCTTCCGCCTGACGGTGTTCTGCCGCGACTTTGAGACTCCGGCCTGGTTCCGCCGCAGCGTGATGTATCAGATATTCCCCGACCGCTTTGCGTTCTCGGATGACGACACCGCGAGCCGCGGCATAGAGTATCACAAAAGCCTTGGCCAGACTCCGGAGCTGCACAAGAGTCTTGACGAGCCTGTACGCTACTGGCCGCGCGAATTTGAGACCTCGTATTCGCCGGACGATTTCTACGGCGGCACGCTGCGCGGCATTGAGAGCAAACTGCCGTACCTGAAAGAGCTTGGCGTGACCTGCCTGTACCTCAATCCCATCGTTGAGGCGCGCTCCAACCACCGCTACGACAGCTCTGATTATCTGAAGGTCGATCCGATCCTCGGCACGAATGAGGACTTCACGCATCTGTGCGTGACGGCGTGCGGCATGGGGATACGCATAATGCTCGACGGCGTGTATTCGCACACCGGAGCGGACAGCGTGTACTTCAACCGCTATGGTGCATACCCCGACACGGGCGCGTGCCAGGGCACGCAATCGCCGTATTACAGCTGGTACGATTTCCGCCATTTTCCGGACGACTACCGCTGCTGGTGGGGCTTCAAGGATCTGCCGGAGGTCAACGAGCGCAACGGCGCATGGCAGGACTTTGTCGTCAGCGGAGAGGACAGCGTCGTGAAAACGTGGCTGCGGCGCGGTGCATCCGGCTGGCGGCTAGACGTTGCCGACGAGCTTCCGGACGATACGCTCGCGCTCATCCGCTCCGCGGTAAAGAGCGTTGACCCCGACGCGCCGGTCCTCGGCGAAGTCTGGGAGGACGCGGTGATAAAGGAGAGCTACGGCGGGCGCAGGAATTACGCCCTCGGCTACTCACTCGATTCCGTTATGAATTACCCCTTCCGCGCCGCGGCGCTGGATTTCATCCACCGCCGCATTGACGCCTTCGTTCTGCGCGATTTTCTGATCTCGCAGCAGATGAATTATCCCGCTCCGATGTACTACTCGCTTATGAACCTCCTCGGCACGCACGACACCGACCGCATACGAACCGCGCTTGCTACGAGCACGACCATCCGCGGCATGAGCCGTGAGGATCAGCTGAGGCTCCGCTTCGACGATGAGTCTCTGCGTCTCGCGCTCAGGCGCGAAAAGCTGTGCGCCGTGCTGCAGTTCGCCATTCCCGGGGTGCCTAGCATTTACTACGGCGACGAGCAGGGCATGTGCGGCGTGGGCGATCCGTTCAACCGGCTCCCCTTCCGCGAGGGCGAAACGGAGCTGCATGATCTCTACGCACAGCTTGCCAACATGCGCGGCGCGAATCCCGCGCTCTCCACGGGCGACGCGGTGTTCATGGCATATAACGCCGACATCCTGCTGGTTCTGCGCTATGTCCGCGGCGGGGTCGATCACTTCGGCGCGAGCGCGGAAAACGGCGCATTTCTGGCCGTGATAAACCGCGGCGCGGCTCAGTGCTTCGACGTGGAATGCCCCGAGGAATATGACTTCGGGCGGCTCAGCGGCGTTGCCGACGAATTCAGTGCAAAAATAATTAAGGTATAAGGAGAATGACTATGAGCGTAAAAAAACTTGGCTTTGGCATGATGCGTCTGCCCCTGCTCAACAAGGACGACGACGGCAGCATTGATATTGAACTGACCAAGAAGATGGTCGATGTGTTCATCGAGCGCGGCTTCACCTACTTTGATACCGCGTGGATGTACTGCGATTACAAGAGCGAGAACGCCGTAAAGGCCGCCGTCGTTGACCGGCACCCGCGCGACAGCTTCACTCTGACGACAAAGCTGCACAACATGTATGTGCACAGCTTTGAGGACAGGGACAAGATATTCAACGAGCAGCTGCGCAAGACCGGCGTTGAGTACTTCGACTACTATCTTCTGCACGACGTCAATGTCCACAGCTACGAAACCTACAAGAAGTATGACTGCTATGAGTGGCTCAAGGAGAAGAAGGCCAAGGGGCTGACCCGCCATATTGCGATGTCCTTCCATGACAGCGCCGATTTTCTCGACAAGGTGCTGACCGAGTGGCCGGAGATCGAATTTGTGCAGCTCCAACTGAACTATCTCGACTGGGACAGCCTTGGCGTCCAGTCGCGCCTCTGCTACGAGACCGCGGTGAAGCACGGCAAGAAGGTCGTCGTCATGGAGCCGGTCAAGGGCGGTACGCTGGCAAAGCTGCCGGAGCGCGTTGAGACCATGTTCCATGAGCACTCCCCCGCCGCCTCAAATGCGTCCTGGGCGATCCGCTTTGCGGCGAGCTGTCCTGAGGTGTTCATGGTGCTCAGCGGCATGAGCGATATGCAGCAAATGCTCGACAACACCTCGTATATGCAGGACTTCAAGCCGCTCGACGACGAGGAGCGCGCCATCATCAAGTCCGCCGTTGACATCATAAACGGTACTATAACCGTCCCCTGCACCGGCTGCTCCTACTGCACCGACGGATGTCCGATGAATATCGCGATCCCCAAATACTTCTCGCTCTACAATGCCGACAAGCAGGAGCCCGCAGAGAAGGGCTGGAGCTCGCACGGGGAGTATTACTATAATCTCACCAAGAACTTCGGCAAGACCAGCGACTGCATCGGCTGCGGCCAGTGCGAGAGCGTATGTCCACAGCACCTCCCGATACGCAAGTACCTCAAGGACGTCGCCGAGCATTTTGAATCCGAGCAGGCATAACATGCTGGTTCCAAGCAAGTATATAAAAACGCAGGCAGAACGCTTAAACGTTCTGCCTGCGTTTATTTATGTTGAAAGGGAGCCGGACTTCGCGCTTGCTGCGTCAGTTTCGGGCGCGAACCTCGCCACGGAGCTGTGCTGCCAGCAGCAGGTCGACCTGATCCTAATGGACGTGCAGACGGAAAACCGCGAAAACGGGCTTATACTCAATTATTCGCAGCTCACCGGCAGCCATCTGGACATTGACGAAGGTCGGCGCGAGCTCAGGCGAACCGACAAGGACGGCAAGCAGGTCAGCTATGATCCGCCGCGCTACGAATATTCGTATAATTTTGATTTCACCATCACGGTAAATACGCCATACTTCGACGAGATGAGTTTCCGGTTGAACCCGCGCCCGATCATCTTGGAATCTGAAGCGCCGAGTGTTTTCTCCCTCGTGCGCTCAATCGACCCCAGCTACAATATCGAGTACCGCAGATACATACAGCTTGCGGACGAAATGCGTGCCGCCGTCGATCAGGCGCGTGCCGTGAGTCACGCTGCGCCGACTGCGAATAGAGTACAAAATATTCCAACTCCTGCCGCCTCCGTTGAGTGGATCTGTCCCGCCTGCGGCGGTTCAAACACGGGGAAGTTCTGCGAATATTGCGGCACCCCTCGCCCGTAAAGCCAGCTTTCAGAAAAAAGAACAGTATAATTCCCGCCCCAGAATCGGGGCGGGAATTTGCATATTGCCGGAGCGGCAACCTCAGCACAGCTTCGATTCGGGAAAGCGATGCGGCGGAACGTAAACCCCAAATCAAAGCCAAACGAAGTAGGTTCGATTTGGAAAGGAAAAACAACACCATCAGTTGATCCGACTCCGTGTTTTGGCTAAGATTCTGTATGGAGATGCAGCGAAACATAAAAACTAAACTGCGAGCCCAGCAAAGTGGGTCGCAGTTTAAAAGGAAGAAGGAGCTAACATAGTGCAGTTTTCGCCGCAAGGCGGAAACGGAACGGTGTTTGCTCCTTCTGACGTGGTGCGGGTAACAGGGGTCGAACCTGCACGTCTCACGACACGAGAACCTAAATCTCGCATGTCTGCCAATTCCATCATACCCGCTTATAGCGTTTTGATGATAGCATACGGCGGCGGGTAAGTCAAATCCGGTTTTGAAAAATACCGCCGCTTTGCCCTGCGGCGGCGAACAGGAATAATTCAAAATAATTCGCACCATGGCCGCATAGTCATGCAGGGAAGGGAGGCGGTAACCATGTCTGCCTTGGAAAATTCCTTGTGGCTGCTGCCGGGGGAGCTTCGGAATACGCTGCGTCATCTGCCGGAGAAATCAGCCTCAGAAGTTTGTGAAATTCGGCTCCGCCGCGGAAGGCTTCCGGCGGTAACTCTGCCGGACGGAGAACATCCGCTTCTTGATGCGTCCGCCGTAACGGCGGCCGATCTCGCCCGCGTTCTGGAGCTTGCGAGCGGCGCATCCCCCTATGCGGCGTCGGATTGTCTGCGCCGCGGCTTCATTACGGCGGAGGGCGGTGTCCGTGTTGGTTTCTGCGGGCGGTTTCCGGGCGGAAATCGCGGCCTTTGGAATCGGGACGATCTCTTTTCCGTGTGTATCCGTATTCCGCGAGAGGTAAAAGGGATCGGGAAGAGATTCTGCGCACGTCCGTTTCCCTCCACATTGATCCTCTCCCCGCCGGGCGGCGGGAAAACAACGCTGCTGCGTGATATGGTGCGGACGCTCTCCGATGGGGGATTGCGTGTCGGTCTTTGCGACGAGCGCGGAGAGATCGCAGCGCTGTCTGCCGGCAGCTGCGGATTTGATATCGGAGAGCGGACGGACGTGCTGTCTGACTGCCCGAAGGCGCGCGCGGCCATGATTCTTCTGCGCTGCATGTCGCCGGAGCTCATCGCAATGGATGAGATATCTGAGCCGGAGGACGCCGGCGCCTGCCGCAGCGCGGCGTACTGCGGCGTATCGCTCCTCGCCACGGCGCATGCCTCAGACGCCGAAGAGCTCTCCCAACGGGACGTTTATCAGAGACTGCTGCGCGGCAAGGTGTTTTTCCGCGCTATCGTTATCCGCTGTGCCGATGGCTGCCGGAGCTATGAGGAGGTTATGCTGTGATATCCGCATTTGGGGCGATCCTGCTCATCGCGGCGGGAGGTTACGCCGGTTTCTCCGCGCTGGAACACCTGCGGACGGCCCTCCGAAGTGCCGAAACGATCCTCGACGCATCACGCGATATGCGAACGGAAATACTCTGTCACCGGACACCCCTTCCGCAGCTGCTGGAGCGGCTGGGGGCGCGATATCCGCGCCTTTTCCCGGATGCAGAAAACGCATGCATGCTCGTTCGGGAGTTCTCGTTTCTCTCGGTCTGGACGGCGAGCATTCGCTGTGCAGCGCTCTCCAAGGCGCTGGAGGAGCCGCTTCTTCGGCTGGGGGCGCAGCTCTGCTCCGGCGCGGAGCCGGAGCAGGCGCTCGATGCGTTGGACGTTTCGGTCCGGCTCGTGCGCGATGCGCTGCGAGAAAAGGATCGTGCCGCTGTTCGGCTTTATCCGTCGCTGGGCCTTGCTGCGGGCTGTCTTCTTGCCGTTCTGCTTCTTTAGTCTTTACATTTCGGCGGCTTTGTGGCAAACTGTCGGCGGGTGATAATAGAAATATGAATAGAAAGATCCTCTTTTTTGATGTGGACGGGACGATCGTGACATCGGACCACGTCGTTCCCGAAAGCGCGCGTGCCGCGCTGAAAAAAGCGCAGAGCGCAGGACACATCCTCATAATCAACACCGGCCGCCCGTTCCGGCACATTGAGCCGCAGATCCGCGCTCTCGGCTTTGACGGATACATCTGCTCCATCGGCGGACACATCCTTCTGGATGGGAAAGACCTGCTGTACCGAACGATCCCGCACACAGAGGCTGCGCAGATCCGTGACGCAGGGTATGCATGCGGCATGGATATGCTGTTTGAATCCGAGCAGGGGGTATGGATGGATGAGCGATGCACATCCGCCATCGCGCGGCGTGAATTTGCGTGGCTTAAGAGCATTGGAGTGCCCGCCTTCACCGACACCGCCGTGCCGGACTTTGCTTTTGACAAGTTTGTCTGCTGGCCGCAGGAGTGCGCCGATCCCGAGCGTTTTGAGCGCGTATTTTCCGACCGGCTTGATTTCATTCGCCGCGAGCATTCCATGCGTGAGGTCATTTTGAAAGGCCTATCTAAAGCGGGCGGCATGAAAACCGTGATGCAGTACCTCGGCTTTGCTCCCAAGGATTCCTTTGCCTTCGGCGATGGACCGAACGATCTCCCCATGCTGCGCGAGGCGGGGACGAGCGTTCTCATGGGCAACGCTCCGCAATTTCTTTGGAAAGAGGCGGACTATGTGACCGCACCTATCACGAAAGACGGACTCGCTCTGGCGCTGGAGCATTTCGGACTCATTTGATACGGCAGGCCGCTATATTGTTATGTAAACCTCTGGGGCATCGTCCCGGAGGTTTTCGCATATACGGCCGTACGCGCTCATACCTTGACAGTGGACAACCCCGCAAAGGAGAGCGCCCTATGGATGTGGATCTGATATTTAAAATTGCAGCCGTCGGAATCCTTGTTGCTGTGCTGAACATTCTGCTCACGCGGTCGGGCAGGGAGGATCAGGCGCTTATGACGAGCATCACCGGTCTCGTGGTCGTTCTGGTGATCGTGGTGCAGGAGATCAGTGAGCTTTTTGATCTGATCCGCGATCTGTTCGGGTTTTAGGGAATGAATGGAAATTGTGATTCGCGCCGCGGCTGCGGCGGTGATCGGCAGCATTCTGGCGCTGCTGCTTCGCAAATATACGCCGGAGCTGTCGCTCACGGTGACGATCCTCGCAGGGGTGATCATCGTATGGCTCGCGGCTGCGGTGGCTTCGCGTATTTCCGATCTTCTGCGCGAGATCGCCGAGAAGGGCGGCATCGACGCGGTGTATCTCTCCCCGGTGCTCAAATGCATCGGGATCGGGATGATCACGCATCTGGCGGCGCAGGTCTGCCGGGACGCACAGCAGGGGAGCATTGCCTCCGCTGTGGAGCTTTGCGGAACGCTTTGCGCCTTATATATATCCCTGCCGCTCATCCGCTCGCTCCTCGCCATTGTGGAGCAGCTGCTTTGATGCTGCTCGTACTGGCGCTCGCCGTCTGCCCAGGGAGGGCGCTTGCCGCTTCAGATGTTCCGCTCCCCGGGATGGACGAGCTGACCGAAGCCCTCCCGGAGGAAGCGGCGCCTATTCTTTCCGGCATTTCGCCGGAGGAACTGCCGCAGGAGAGCGTATGGCGAACGCTCCTGCGAAAGGCATGGGAAAAAGTACGCTCTTCCGCCGCGGATATCTGCCGCACGGGAGGGATACTCCTTTGTGTGTGCGTGCTTGTATCGCTCACGGATACGCTTGATCTCGGCAGCCGGGCCCCGCCGTATATCACATTTGCCGCCGTCGCGGTGATCGGTACGGCGACGATCTCGGATCTCCGCTCGTACCTCTCGCTGGGAACGGAGACGCTCCAGACACTCTCGGACTATTCCCACGTCCTTCTGCCGGTGCTCTCGTCCGCCGCCGCAGCGTCCGGGGCGGCGGGGAGCGCAGCGGCAAAGTACGCCGCAACGGCGGTATGTATGGATGTGCTTCTGTCCGTTGCGCGGAGCGTTCTCGTCCCGTGCGTATGCGGGTATGCCGCTCTGTCCGTTGCCGACGCCGCTGTAGGAAATGAAATATTGAAAACCGCAAAGAAGATCATGAAAACGGTCTGCACAACTCTTTTGAGCGTCGTATGCGTGGCGTTTACCGCGTGGCTATCGCTCACCGGCGTCGTTACCGGTACGGCGGACGCGCTCGCCACGCGGGTGACGAAAACGGCGGTTTCCGCGGCGCTTCCGGTCGTCGGGAGCATTTTGTCGGACGCAGCCTCAACGCTCGCAGCCGCGGCCGGGACGCTCAAAGCAACGATCGGGATCTTCGGGCTGCTTGCGGTGGCGGCGATCTGCCTGCCGCCCGTTTTGACGCTCGGCGTGCGGTTTTTCGTTTATAAGCTGACGGCCGCTGTGTGCGAGTGTGTGGCGGACAAGCGGTTTTCGGAGCTAATATCGAATCTTGGCACGGCGTTTGCGCTGCTGCTTGCGATAAACGGCGCAGGGGCGATGATGCTCTTCCTCTCCCTTTATTCTCTGATACAGACGGTGGTGTAAACGCATGACGGAATGGCTGTTTTCGTGGATCCGTTCACTGGTCGCGGCGTCGCTTCTCTCCGCGCTGGCTCTCCAGCTCACGCCGGAGGGGAGCGTAAAGCGTGTAACACGCTTTACCTGCGGCATTCTCCTTGCGTGTACGCTCCTGTCGCCCGTGCTGCGGACGGACGAGACATCGTTCTCGCTCGCGCTAAACGACTACCGGCGGACCGTTGCCGAGCTGACGGATGATCTGGAGGAGCAGGAAAATCAGCTGCTGCGAACATACATAGAACAGAAGACCGCGGCATACATATTGGACGAGGCACGATCCATAGGGATGCCGGAACCGTCGGTTTCGGTGAAGGTGAAATGGGGGGATGAGAGCTGGGTGCCCTGTGAAGTTACGATACGCGGAGAGATTACCGCCGAACAGCGATACCGCCTGAGCGCTTATCTTGCCGCGGAGCTGGGTATTCCGGCGGAAAGGCAGCACTGGACCGATGAGTGAGCGGAAATCTTTGTTAAGCGCTATGCTGCAAAAGAAAAGCGTGCTGATCGTTCTGCTTGCCGCGGGGCTGCTGCTTCTGCTCTGGCCCAGATCGTCCGGCAGCGGCACAGCAGGAAAGAACGAGGATGTGTCAACTACAGAGGAAAAGCGGCTCTGTGCGGTGCTCTCAAAAATCGACGGCGTCGGAGAGGTATACGCGCTGCTCTCCGAAGAGCCAAACCGCCGAGGCGAGTATACCGGGGCGGTGGTCGTCTGTTCCGGCGCAAGGTCGCCGGATATACGGCTCCGCGTCATACAGGCCGTGAGCGCCTTCACCGGTCTCGGCAGCGATCGGATCATTGTGGAAGAATTGATATCTTAGGAGGATGATTATATGAAGACGGTAAATCTGCGTCCCCATCTCAAGCGAAACATTCTCATTGCAGCGGTGCTGCTGCTCGTGTGCGCGGCGGCATTCCTCAACTGGTCGTACAACCAGCGCTGGGGCGACGGCAACAGCGCCATGGCCGACGCGGAGGACGAAATGACGACCGCCGTAAACGCCGCGGACGGCGCGCCGGAGGAAACCGTATCCGCAGCGCTCCCCGCGTCCGTGTCCGGGTATTTCTCGGAAGCGCGGCTCACGCGCCAGCAGTCAAGAGATCAGGCGCTTTCGCTGCTTGAAACGGCGGCCTGTGCCGAGTCCGCTTCGCAGGATGTCATCGACAGCGCCATGAACGAGATCACCGTTATGGCCAACTGGTCTCTGCTGGAAAGCAAGATCGAAAACGAGCTTCTTGCCAAAGATTTTGCCGACTGTGTGGTGTATCTCTCCTCGCAGGGCTGCACGGTCGCAGTCCCGTCCGGTGCGGACGGCCTGACCGAAACGCAGGTCGCCCAGATCACCGATGCCGTTCTCTCCAACACCGAGATGACGGCCGCTGCGATCAATGTGATCGAGGTGAGGAACTGAAAAAAGCGCGGAGGGAAGATCCCTTCGCGCTTTTTCTATGGGGAATGATTACTTCATGCCGTTTTCGTAGGCCTCGATCATTTTCTTGACCATCTGGCCGCCGATGCTGCCGGCCTGGCGGGAGGTAAGCTCGCCGTTATAGCCATTCGTAAGGTTCACACCGACCTGGCTGGCAGCCTCCATCTTAAAGCGATCCATCGCTTCGCGGGCCTGAGGATTGACAAGATGATTGCTCTTGTTGGTAGACATCTGATTGCAACTCCTTTCTCTCGAATCGAACACGTTTTTGCTGTGTCCGAGCCTATTTTGGCCTTGACAGCCGCGGTTATGCGAAAGAAAGAAATGTAATATTTTACAGTCTCAAAGCTCTTCGGCGGATAATATGCCGCGGAGAATAGCATCAATGTTGCTCCGATATTCGAGAAGCGTTTTCTCCCATGCGGAAAGACAGTGCCGCCCCTCGTCCGTGATGGAGTAAACGCGTCTCGGCTTGCTGGCAGATTCGGTGTCCCAGTAGGATGTGACAAGTCCGGCCGTCTCCATCCGTTTAAGCGTGCGGTACAGTCCGGCCGGGTCAAGTCCGTTGCCGGAGACCATACCGCTTTTTTCCAGATCGCTGATCATTTGAAACCCGTGGCTGCTGCCGCGCTGCAGAACGACCAGTATGGCAGGCTGAAGAAATTTATCGAGATAGGAGCCCCGACAGGCACACTTTTCCAAACACGCATCCATAAAATGACGCCCCTTTTCCGCATGTATTTGTTCCGTTAAAATCATAGCGCAAACAACGCAGGAAAGTCAATATGCCTCGCTCGTGTGCTGCACTGCGGGTTGGCGCGGCTAGAGAATCTTTGCGGATTTTTCCTAATATTGTCCAAAATCTTTCTATTTTATCAATTACTGCATATGTTATACTTTGTCCGAAAATGAAACAGAAACATCAATGTATATTAACGCTTCGGCAGCATCTATTTGTCTGTGTTAACTAGCTCAGACGATCCGGCGTTAAAAGACGGAGATACACACGGTTTTATTTTTAATTCATGCAAAGGAGAACAGATCATGACTCCCAAAGAATTACTGCTGGCAACGCTTAAGTGTAAGCCGACGCCGCGCCCCGCATGGATCCCGTTTGCCGGCGCTTATGCCTCCCGTCTGAAAGGCTATACCGCGACGGAGATGTTCCAGAGCGCCGATAAGCTGACGGAATGCCTTCTCGAGGTCAACCGCATATTCAAGCCGGACGGCGAGTGCTGCATTTTCGATCTTCAGATCGAAGCGGAAGTCCTTGGCTGCGACCTGATGTGGGCGGATGACGGCCCTCCCAGCGTTGCATCCCATCCTCTGGCTACCGAAATGGGAGATACTCCCGTTGTCCCCTGCGAATGCACGCTCCCCGGCCCGAACGACGGACGCATCCCGCTCGTGTGCGAAGCCATGCGCCGTGTCAAGAAAGAAATAGGCGATACCACCGCTCTGTACGGCCTGATCACCGGTCCGTTCACGCTGGCATCGCATCTGCGCGGCACCGACATTTTCCTCGACATGCTTCTGGACGACCAGTTTGTCCATGACCTGCTCGACTACTGCTACAAGGCCGCGTGCAAGATGGCGGAATACTTCATCGACGCCGGTATGGACGTTATCGCTGTTGTTGACCCGCTGATTTCTCAGATCTCCACCGAGCACTTTGAAGAGTTCTGCTCCGAGCCGTTTACGAAGCTCTTCGACCACATTCGTGAAAAGGGCGCTTACTCCTCGTTCTTCGTGTGCGGCGATGCCACGAGAAACATCGAAGTCATGTGCAAGACCGGCTGCGACTCCATTTCAGTCGACGAGAACGTCAACTTCAAGCCTGCAAAAGAGATCTGCGACAAGTACAGCGTAGCTTTCGGCGGCAACATCCCGCTTACGACCATCATGCTTCATGGCACGCAGATGGACAACATGAAGTACTGCGTTGACCTGATCGACAGCATTGAGAACAAGAACGGCCTCATCGTTGCCACCGGCTGCGATATGCCGTACGGCGTACCGTTTGAAAACACGATCGGCTGCATGCAGGCGGTGCTGCAGACGAACGAGGTCCGCGAAATGGTCAAGGACTATGTTGCGGAGGACGATAACGACATCGAAGTTGAGCTGCCCGACTATGAGCATCTCACCAAGCCTCTGGTGGAAGCCTTTACGCTTGACCCCGCCACCTGTGCCGCCTGCACCTACATGGTCGCGGCCACGGATGAGGCGAAGCGGACTTTCGGCGACGCCATCGATTATAACGTTTATAAGTATACCGTCAAGGAAGACATTGCCCGCATGAAAAAGATGGGCGTTCCCAATCTGCCGTCCGTTTACATCAACGGCAAGATGAAGTTCCGTTCCATTATCCCCTCCAAGGACGAACTGGAGGCTGCGATCCGCGAAGTCATGTAACCAAGCGCGGCCGTCCGGAGCGTTTTCGCTCCGGACGGTCACCCCGCGGCCTGTGCTTTTTTTTACATATTTAGTAGACCACGTCCAATATAAGACGAGGCCAATATGAAGGAATTTCGAGGTGATAAACATGCCGATGCTTCCTGATCCGGCGCATATGGACATCATCGATAAGGCGTGCATTTCTGCCTTTGAAGCAGAAGAGCCGGTCAGCGTATTTTCGCTTTGCGAAAATATTATGGACGATCCGAAGCTCCCCATGCATTGCCCGTATCACCATTATCTGATCCCTGCCGTATTGCTCACGGCCGCCAGCAGAATAAGCGGCGAAACGGAGGAAATGCTGCAGAAACGGCTCAAAACGGCGCGGGAGCGCGCCGGAACGGTGCCGGGGGGCTGCTGCGGACAGTTCGGTTGCTGCGGCGCCGCTGTGGGCGCGGGAATTTTTGCCTGCGTTTGGCAGGGATCAACGTCGCTTTCCAAAACCGGCTGGGCGGCAGGGAATGAGATGACCGCCCGCTGCCTCTCTGCGATCGCTTCGGTGGAAGGCCCCCGCTGCTGTAAGAGAGTGACGTATCTTACACTCTCGGCGGCGCTTCCCGCAGCAAGGGAGTTTCTCGGTCTCGATCTCGGCGAGATACCGGAGCACACCTGCCATCATTTCAGCCAAAGCCGGGAATGCCGTGGAACCGCCTGCCCGTTCTTCCCAAAAAAGAAAAAAGCGGGATAATTAACGGAGGATAAAATCATGAAGAAAACCATTGCACTGCTGCTCGCTGCCATTTTGCTCCTGTCTCTCGCTGCCTGCGGACAGACCGCGCAGCCCGCCGAACCCGCGGCGACCGAAGTTCCTGCGGAAGCTCCTGCCAAGGTGGAATCGTCTGCGGAACCGGATAATTCCAATGTTGATTACTCTCTGCGCGTTGCGCAGATGGGCACCAGCATCAAGGCGGCCATGGTCGTTCTTGCCAACGAAATGGGCTACTATGCCGAGGAAGGTCTTGATGCCACGTTTGAGCCGATCAACAACCTGAACGACGGCATCACCGCCATTCTGGGCGGCAGTCTCGACATTCTTCCGTTCGGCGTGATCCCCACCTGCACCTTCGTTGCGCAGGGCGCCGATCTCACCGTCATCGGCGGCACGATCGCCGAGGGCAGCGAGTGCGTTATGACGCCGGAAAACGCCGCGACCTACACCGATGGCGATTTGACCTGGTTTGCCGGCAAGACCGTCGCCTGCGTCCGTCCGGAGACCGGCCATATGATCATGATGCAGAAGATCGCGCAGGCCGGTGTTGATATGACGACCGTGAAGTTTGTGGAGCTTGACGGCTTCCAGTCTGTTGTTGAAGCTGTGCTCAAGGGCGAGGCGGACGTTGGCTTCGTGAACAGCGGCTTCGGCCAGAACGCCAAGACGCAGGGCCTTGAAGTGCCGTTCCTCGTCGGTGAATATGCGCCGAACGCTGTCTGCTGCCGCCAGACCGCGCTCAAGAGCAATGTGGAAGCGAACCGTGACGCCTACGTCCGTTTTGAGATCGCCAATCTGCGCGCCATGATGCTCATGCTGACCGACAAGGAGACGACCATTGCCAAACTGGTCGAGTTCTCCGGTCTTGATGACCAGTATGTTTACAACTGCATTTACGACGGCGTTATGAAGATCTCCATGGACCCCTCTGCCAACCGCGTGCAGGAGTTCTATGAGATCATGCAGGCAAACGGCGATATTGCCGCCGATTCCGAGTACAACATGACCGACCATGTAGATTCCGGCATTTATTACGATGCTTTGACCACCGTTATGGAACGTTATCCCGATTTCGACGGGTGGGCGGCCATGATGGAGGCCTACGAGGAAAATAACCTCTGATATGGGCGGCATTGAAGTCAAAGATCTGGTTTTCACTTACCCCGGGACGTCTTCCGAGACGCTCCGGGGCGTGGATCTCTCTGTCGGCGAGGGAGAATTCCTTTCGCTCATCGGGCCCTCGGGCTGCGGAAAGTCCACGCTACTTCGGCTGCTCGCCGGATTGGAACGGCCGGAGAGCGGCAGTCTTTTCTGCGGCGGTGTTCCGATAACCGGCCCCGGCAGCGACCGCGGCGTCGTCTTCCAGAGCCCCGCCCTGTTTCCGTGGATGACGGCGCGGGATAATGTATCCTTTGCCATCCGAAAAAGCGACCATTCGCTCTCCAGGGCGGAAGCGCGCTTCCGCGCTGAGGAGGCGCTGTGCCGTGTCGGACTTGCCGATTCCATGAGCATGCTGCCCAATCAGCTTTCCGGCGGCATGCAGCAGCGCGTTGCTATTGCAAGAGTGCTCGGTATGGGCTGTCCTACGCTGCTGTTGGACGAGCCGTTTTCTGCGCTGGACCCCAAAAACCGCTTCGCTCTCCAGGAGCTTTTGCTCAAGCTCTGGGAAGAGGACAGAAAAACGGTCCTGTTCGTGACACATGATATGGACGAGGCGATCCTGCTTGGCGACCGCGTAGCATTTATGGAGCCGGGACGGATCGTCTTCCGGCACAAGATCCCGTTTTCACGCCCGCGCCAGCGGGAAACGCTGCTTATTTCCAGCGAGTGCTGCGCGCTGCGGCGGGACATGATCTCGCTCTTCTATAAGTGGGGCGAGGCGGCGGAGGTGAACCCATGACAAAGCGCGAAGCAAAAAACCGCCCGATTCTCGCCGTTCACATTCTGTTCGCCGCGCTGATGCTCTCCATGTATCTGCCGGGAAACGCCAAGGTCAAGGCAAGCCCCGTGTGTATGACCGCGGCGTGCGTTCTCATCGAGCTTGCCGTGATCTATCAGCTGATTCGTCGGAAAAAAGCGCGTACCGCCGGAGATATCGGCGCGATCGTCTTTTTTGTTCTGCTGTTCTGGCAGGTGTATACAACGCGCCTTGGCCGCGGGCATATCATCCTCGTGCCGACGCCGGAAGCCGTTTTCTCGGTCTTCTATACCATGCGCGAGCGAATGATCCTTGGCGTATTCTCCTCGCTCTCACTGCTTCTTATCGGCTTCGGCGTGTCGCTGCCGCTCGGCGTGGCTCTCGGGCTGATCGCCGGTTGGAACTCTCGTCTGCGCGATACCGTCGTGCCGATCGCACGCGTCCTGTCGCCAATACCGGCCATCATCTATGCGCCGTATCTTATCGCGATCATGCCGTCGTTCCGCTCGGCTTCCGCCATGGTTTTGATCATCGGCATTTTCTGGCCGACGTTTCTGCAGATGGCAGCGCGCGTCGGCGCGCTGGATCAGCGCATTCTCGACAGCGCCAGAGTATTGGGTCTGAAACAGCGAGAGCTGTTATGGGAGGTGCTCCTGCCGTGGGTCATGCCCGGTATACTCACCGGTCTGCGCGGTTCGCTCTCCTCGGCCTTTATGCTGCTGACGCTCGCTGAAATGATGGGTGCGCACAGCGGTCTCGGCTATTTCATCCGTAACTTTGCCGATTACGCAAACTATACCAACGTTCTTGCGGGCATCCTGCTCGTGGCGCTAGTCATCACGCTGCTCAACCGCGCGGTAACGGCGCTTGAAACACGTCTTGTGCGGTGGCACTGAAAAGGGGACTGTTATCATGACAAAGCTGTATCTTATCACCGGATTTCTCGGGGCAGGGAAGACGACGTTCCTGCACCAGTTTGTACGTCTGTTTCCGGACCGGCGCACAGCCATCGTCGTCAACGAGTTCGGCAAGCAGGGCGTAGACGGAACGCTGCTGGAGGATCTCGATATCAAGATGGAAGAGATCAACAACGGTTCCATTTTCTGCGCATGTAAGATCGAACAGTTTGAGGACGCGCTTCTCCGTCTGCAGCAGGAGAATTTTGACGTCATCTTTGTGGAAGCCTCCGGTCTGTCCGACCCGACCGCCGTCGGTACCATCCTCCGGCAGCGGGATAAATTCCCCGATTTGGAATACGCGGGAGCGATCTGCCTTGTGGACGGCGCACGGTTTATGACCGTTTATAAGACTGCCCGCGTCTGCCGTATGCAGCTTGCCATCAGCGATATGATCATCATCAACAAGTGCGACATTGCCTCCCGCGAGCAGCTGGATGAGATCAATACCATCGTCCGCGCTCAGAAGCCGAATCGCCCGACCTTTGAGACAACGTTTGGCCGGATCCGGCCGGAATGGCTGACGGCGATGGAAGAACAGCCCGCCGAGGATCCTGCAGACGGACAGGTCCACACGAGAGATATCACGCTCCGCAAGCTCCTGCTGCACGTTTCGGGCTTCAGCAAAAAGGACCTGACGTCCTTTCTTCGGATGTTTGCCGAGGAAACGTATCGGATCAAGGGCTTTGCAAGTACGCCGGAGGGACGGTTTGTGGTTGACTGCGTCGGCCCCGTGGTCGAGCTCAGGAAATTTGAAAACGCTCCGGCCGGGGAGGAGAATACGCTTGTCGTCCTCTTCGGCAACGGGCTTCCGGCACAGCGCGCAATTAAGGAAGCCATCAGCTGGTTCCCAAACGCGGAAGTGACCATAGAATAAAAAAGCGGACTCCGATAAAAACACACCCCGCCTGCCGAACGGTCGATGCCGTCGGACAGGCGGGGTGTTGAATTATTTTATGAAAGCAGGAGGCTTCGCAGCGCTGCAACGCTGTCTGCGATGGCATCGGTTCCTTCGGCCTCCAGCTCTTCGCGGCTGCCGTAGCCGTAAAGCACGCCGATGAAATCGATCCGCGCCATTTTTGCGCCGATGGCGTCGTGTGACCGGTCGCCGACCATGACGCAGCCGGAGCGATCGGAAATGCTCATTTCGTACAGCGCGTGCAGGATTACCTCGCACTTATCCGGCGGCTCGCGGTCAAGCGGTATGCCGGAAACAACGTCGATATACTGACGCAGGCCAAAGTGTTCGAGGATCTGCTCGGAGAAAACCGTCGGCTTCCCGGTTGCAACGGCAATGCGGACGCCGGACGCCTTTAGATCGCGCAGCAGCTCCGGAATGCCCGGATAAACCTCGTTTTCAAAAAGACCGACGGTCGAAAAGCGCTCGCGGTAATAGCCGAGAAGCTCCTGCGCCTCCTCCGGTGTCGCGTTTGCATAAACCTCAAACGAGCGGAGCAGAGGAGGGCCGATGTACTTATGGTAGCTCTCGATCGGGCCGACCGGGCGGCCGGCCTTTTCCAGCGCATAGCGGACGCTGCCGCAGATGCCCTGCACCGGATCGGTCAGCGTACCGTCCAGATCGAAGAGCACGGTGGAGTACTTCATTCAGCGCTCCTCCCGGAAGTATGAAAGGCCGAGACTTGCCGGAGGATCGTTCTCACGTTTTTTCTGCATGGAAACGATGACCAGAACAAGGATCGTGATCACGTAGGGGAGCATTTTGTAAAGCTCCTTCACCGCGAGATTCATGCCAGACGGGATGAACATATGGAGAATGTACAGCCCGCCGAAGAGGAACGAGGCGAAAACGCCGATGTTCGGACGCCACACGGTGAAGATAACGAGCGCGATAGCGAGCCAGCCGCGGTCACCGAAGCCGTTATTGGACCATACGCCGCAGGCATAGTCCATCACGTAGTAGAGTCCGCCGAGACCGGCGATCATGCTGCCGGCGCAGGTGGCGACATACTTATATTTTGTGACGTTGATGCCCGCCGCGTCCGCCGTGTTGGGGTTTTCACCCACGGCACGAAGCTGGAGGCCGATGCGCGTGCGGCGCAGGATATACGCGCAGATAAACGCAATAATAACGGCGGCGTAGGCAAGGAAACCGTAGGAGAGAAAAATCTTGCCGAACCAGCCGAGCTTGCCGGAAAACGGGAGCGATGCGCTGAAAAAGGCGCTCGTGCGCGAGAGGGCAATGGAGGGGACGTCCGCGCCGGAGAGCTTGATGAGCGAGCCGCCGAAGAAGTTGCCGAAGCCGACGCCGAACGTCGTCATGGCAAGGCCGGTGACGTTCTGGTTTGCGCGAAGCGTTACTGTGAGGAAGCAGTAGAGCAGCCCCATCAGCAGCGACCCGAGAAGCGAGCTCAGCAGGGGAATGAGAATGGCAAGGAACGGGTTGAGCGCGCCCGGCGCGGGAACGGCATGCTCATACAGAAATGCGCCGATGACGCCGCAGATACCGCCGACGTACATGATGCCGGGAATGCCGAGATTGAGGTTGCCGGATTTTTCCGTGAGCGTCTCGCCGGTGCTGCCGAAAAGGAGAGGAATGCCCTGCACAATGGCACGGGGAATGAACGAAACAAAATCAAACATGGCTGGCGTCCTCCTTTCCGGCGCTCTTGCGGAAGTTGATCTTATAGGTGATAAAGAACTCCGATCCGATAATGAAGAAGAGAATGATGCCGGTGAGAATATCGGAGAACGACTGATTCAGACCGAACGCTGTGGAGATCTCGCCCGCGCCGCGGCTGAGGAACACGAGCAGGAAGCTCGTAAAGATCATCCAGATGGGGTTGAATTTGGCGAGCCACGAGACCATAACGGCGGTAAAACCGCGCCCGCCGGCGATGGAGGTGGTGAGAGTGTGGTTGGTGCTGCCGACGAGCAGCAGTCCGCAAAGGCCGCATACCGCGCCGGAGAGGATCATGGTGCGGATGATGACCTTGTCCACCTTGATACCGACGTAGCGCGCGGTGCGTTCGCTCTCGCCGACAACGGTGATCTCGTAGCCGTGCTTGGTGTAATTCAGATAGAAATACATCAAAATCGTGACAACAGCGACGATGAGAATATTCAAAAGATATTTGTAGCTGCCGATCTGCGGGAACCAGCCGATCTCCGTGGACTGGTTGATGATGCCGATCTGGCCGGAGCCCTTGGGGTTTTCCCAGACGATGACGAAATAGGCCACGAGCTGCGTTGCAACGTAGTTCATCATCAGCGTGAAAAGCGTTTCATTCGTATTGTATTTTGCCTTGAAATACGCCGGAATGAAACCCCAGAGCGCACCGGCCAGGATGCTGCTCACGCACATGCACATGATAACAAGGGCGTTCGGCAGCGTGTTGCGCAGGCAGATCATGCACGCCGCCGCCGCGAGCGCACCGGCAAGCACCTGACCTTCACCGCCGATGTTCCAGAAGCGCATCTTAAAAGCCGGCGTCACGGCGAGCGCGATACAGAGAAGCATCGCGATGTTCTGCAGCAGCACCCAGACCTTGCGTGGCGAGCCGAACGAGCCGTTAAAGATGGTCGCATACACCTGCAGCGGATTTTCGCCGGTCATCGTCGTTGTAATAATGGAGCATACGATGAGCGCGAGCAGGATCGCCGCCGCGCGGATGCCCCAGGACTTGTACCAGGGGAGAGCGTCCCGCTTCGTAATGTGGAAGAGAGGCGATCTTGTTTTCTTATTCATGGCTCTGTCCTCCCAGCTTAGTCATCATCATGCCGACCTCGCGCTTTTCCGCGCCGCGGCCGGAGACGATGCCGCTGACCTTGCCGCCGCACAGGACAAGGATACGGTCACACAGCTCCAGCAGCACGTCCAGATCCTCGCCGACGAAGATAACGGCGACACCGGCTTTCTTCTGGCGGTTGATAAGGTCATAGATCGTATACGACGAATGGATATCCAGACCCCGCACGGCATACGCCGTGAGCAGCACGGTCGGCGCGCTTGCGATCTCGCGGCCGACAAGCACCTTCTGCACGTTGCCGCCGGAGAGACGGCGCACGGGCGTATCCACGCTCGGCGTGCTTACGCTCAGCTCCTGCACCACGGATTCTGCCAGTGCGCGGGGCGAGCGGCGGTCGGTAAAGATCGATTTGCCGCGGCGGAAGGAACGGAGCATCATATTGTCGGCAAGATTCATGTTGCCGACGAGTCCCATGCCGAGTCGGTCCTCCGGAACAAAGGAAAGGGAGACGCCGAGCTCGGCAATGCTCAGGGGATCTTTTCCGATGAGCTCTTCGCGGGAACCGTCATCTTCAATATAGGAAATGCTGCCGGATTCAACGGTCTGCAAACCGGCGATCGCCTCGAGAAGCTCCTTCTGGCCGCAGCCGGAGATACCGGCGATACCGAGGATCTCGCCGCTGTTGGCGGTGAAGGAAACGTCGTCCAGCTTGACGATACCGTCCACGCTGCGTACCGTGAGTCCCTTGACCTCAATGCGGGGCTTGGGATCGACCGGGTCCGGACGCTCAATGTTCAGCGATACTGCATGGCCGACCATCATGTTCGTCATTTCCTGCGCGTTCGTGTGCGCCGTGAGCATATCGCCGATGAACTGGCCGTGGCGGAGGATCGCCACACGGTCGGAGAGCGCCTCGACCTCATGCATCTTGTGCGTGATGATGACGATCGCCTTGCCGTCGTTGCGCATGTTGCGCAGCACGGCGAAGAGCTTGTCGGTCTCCTGCGGTGTGAGAACGGCGGTAGGCTCATCCAGAATGAGAATGTCCGCGCCGCGGTAGAGGACCTTTACGATCTCGACCGTCTGCTTCTGGGAGACGGACATGTCGTAGATCTTCTGCGCAGGATCGACGCTGAAGCCGTATTTGTCGCAGATCTCGCAGATCTTTGCCGAGGCTGCTTTGAGATCGAGCTTGCCGGGCAGACCGAGAACGATATTTTCCGCCGCCGTCAGCACATCCACGAGCTTGAAATGCTGATGGATCATGCCGATGCCGTTGTCAAAGGCGTCCTTGGGGGAGCGGATGACGACTTCTTTTCCGTCGATCTTGATCTCGCCCTCATCCGGGAAATAGATGCCGGAGAGCATATTCATAAGCGTCGTCTTGCCGCTGCCGTTTTCGCCGAGCAGCGCGAGGATCTCTCCGCGGTAAATATTCAGCCATACCTTATCGTTGGCTAAAACCGGGCCAAAGCGCTTGGTAATGTTGCGCATTTCAATTGCTGCGGTCTTTGTTTCCATTCTTTCACTCCCTGACAGATTGTATGGATTTCGGCAGACTGTACTGTAAAGGGCGGCGCGGCGGCCGCAAGCTGCTGTGCTGCCCTTTACAGTACATATGGGGAAGGCCCGGAAATCGGGCCTTCCCCTAAGCAGGATCAGATAAAAATCAGGCGTCGAGGTTGGTGATGCCGTCGATGTCGAGATCGAAGTACGGAGCGGAGCGGTAGTAAGACTCGAGGAACACGCCGTCGGAAATGGCCTCGGTCTCACCGACGTAGTCGCCGAGATCGTCAACGTCGGCGAGGTAAGTCGTAACGGTCTCGCCGTTGACGGTGAAGGTGGCGGTGTCGAACACCTTGACGGAGCCGTCTTCCAGAGCCTTCATGACTTCGGCGATCTTCTCGGCAGTGCCGGCAGCAGCGGCCTGCTCGTTGACGTCAGTCAGAACGACGGAGCCGGTAGCAAGAGTGCCGGTCCAATCGTAGCCGATGTCCTCACCGGAAGCGACGCAGTTGATGGCGTAGACAAAGAACGGAGTCCAGTCAATGCGGGAGGAAACGATGAAGGTGTTGGGGCAGGCGGCAACGGTGCTGCCGTTGTAGGAAACGTTGGGGACACCGGCGGTCTCGCAGGCCGTGGGAGCGCCCATGGAATCGGCGTGCTGGCTGATAAGGACGCAGCCGTTGTTGATGAGCTTGTTGGCGGCTTCCTTCTCGAGAGCCTCGTCATACCAGGAGCTGGTGAAGGTCACTTCCATCGTGACGCTGGGGCAGACGCTGCGGGCGCCGAGGAAGAAGGAGGTGTAGCCGGACTTGACTTCGGCATAGGGGAACGCACCGACATAGCCCATCTTGGCTTCCTCGGCGGTGATGTCGCCATTTTCGATCATCTCGTTGAGCTTGAGACCGGCAGCGACACCGGCGAGGTAGCGGCCTTCATAGATAGAGGCGAAAGCGTTGTGGAAGTTGCTCAGGCCCTCGGTGTGGGCCTTGACACCGGTGCAGGAAACAAAGTGCACTTCGGGGAACTCCTTGGCGGCGGCAAGAGCGAAGGACTCATGGCCGAAGCTGTCGGTGATGATGAGATCGCAGCCGGCGTCAACCAGCTCGGCAGCGGCGTCGTAGCAGGCCTGGGACTCGGAGATGTTGGTCTTCATCATGACCTGATCGTCGGAGAGACCGACTTCGGCGCAAGCGGCTTTCGCAGCGTTGATGAAGTTGAGGTCGTAGGTGGAGTTTTCATCGTGCAGGAAGATGAAACCGACCTTGATGTCCTTGGAACCGGTAGTGGCTTCGGTCTCGCTGGTGGCGGCAGGAGTCTCTTCCGCGGGGGCCTCGGCAGCGGGAGCATCGGTGGCCGCGGGAGCATCGGTGGCCGCGGGAGCTTCGGGCTGAGCACCGCAGGCGCACAGGCCGATGCACAGCGTCAGAGCGAGCAGCAGAGCAACGAACTTTTTCATGTTTTCTTTCCTCCAGTAATTTTTTGTTTTTTTTACTGTTACTGTTTATTTCCGCCGGCAAGCCGGAAGAAAGCAAAAAGAAATTGCGGGAACCGGTCAACGGCCTCCGCAAACGAACGAAAAACAAAGCAGAAGAAAACGCTGCTTTGTCCCTCGTCGATAGTCCGGTCCTTTACGGTGACCGGGTAGAGACTTCAAAACCATATCATTTGATTTATATCGACAGATATGAAATTGTAAGGAAAGCGCCGTCAGCAGAACTCGATGCCGTTTTCCTCGCTCATGGATTTTACACGGGCCAAAGATTCCACACGGACGCCCTTGCTGCGGAGCATGTCTCCGCCGGGCTGAAACGCTTTTTCAATACAGATGCCGCAGCCGACGAGCGTTGCGCCGGACTGCTCCACCAGCTCGATGAGACCGCTGAGCGCAGCGCCGTTGGCAAGAAAATCGTCAATGACGAGTACGCGGTCGTTCGGGCCGAGAAAATCCTTGGAAACGATGATATCGTATACCCTCTGGTGAGTGTAGGAGCGGACTTTCGACGTCCACACATCTCCTGCGATATTCAGCGTCTTGCTTTTCTTGGCAAAAACAAGAGGACACCCGAAGGTCTGCGCCGTTATGCACGCAATGCCGATACCGGATGCCTCGATCGTAAGAATCTTATTGACACCGCAGTTATGGTACAGGCGCTCAAACTCTTTGGCAAGTTCGGAGAAGAACACGACGTCCATCTGATGGTTCAGAAAACTGTCCACCTTCAAAACGCCGCCGTCACGCACTACACCATCGCGGCGGATCCTATCTTCGAGGAGCTGCATCCGTATCACCCCCACGGCTTAACTTGATTTCATCTTATCGAATTTGTTCCGGTTTTGCAATGCATATATCTTGTGAATTTCGGAGAAATATATTTCGATATTTTGTGCATAACGGAAAACACCGTCGAATGGGGCTCACCCATCCGACGGTATTTTGTCATTTGCTTATTTCTCTTCGGCGTAGGTGTCGAAGTACCCCTGAATGAACACGACCGGCGTACCCTTGTCGCCGCTGCCGCTCGTAAGATCGCAGAGCGAGCCGATGAGATCGGTGAGCTGGCGGGGCGTGGTGCCCTGACTTGCCATGCTGCCTTTGAGATCGGCATCCTTGTGGCGGATGGAATCCTCCACGGCGGAGCGCAGCTCTTCGCCGTTGAGACCGGCAAAATCGTTGTCGGCGAGATACTTGATTTTCAGCTCGTTCGGCTTGCCGACGAGACCGGCGGTGCAGGCAGGGGAGACCACGGGATCGGCGAGCTCCCAAATCTTGCCGACGGGATCCCTGAAGGCGCCGTCGCCGTAGATCATGCACTCGATGTTCTTTCCGGTTGCCTTGCGCATGGCCGCGGCGAGCGCGTCAACAAACTCCGCTCCGTTGCGCGGGAAGAGCTTCACCTTGTCCTCGGAGGACTTGTTGGAGCCGAGCAGGCCGTATTTCTCGTTATAGCCGCTGCCGTTGACGCTTGCGGTGAGAAGATCATCCAGCGCGAGGACCTTCTCCGCACCCGCTTTGGCAAGACGGCGCTTTGTGCGGAACCGGGTGTGGATGTCGCAGCAGAGGACATTCTTCACGCGCGTGAGGACGGCTTCCGCCTGATTGGCGAAGAGGATCTCGGCCTCGCAGCCGCATTCCTCGATGAGTTTTTTATAATAGTCTACATAGTCCACGCCGGTGAACGGATGAAGCGCGTAGCCGAACGCCTTGCGGTATTCTTCCTCGGTCAGCACGTCGCTGTACGGATTGATACCGGAATCCTCCAGCAGTTCCTCGTCAAAGAGATGGTTTCCGACTTCGTCCGAAGGGTAGCTGAGCATGAGCGTGATCTTCTTCATGCCGGTGGCGATGCCGCGCAGCACGATGGCAAAGCGGTTCCGGGAGAGGATCGGGAAAATGACGCCGATATGGTCGCAGCCGAATTTCGCTTTTACGTCATCGGCAATGTTCTGCACCGTCGCATAGTTGCCGGCGGCGCGGGCCACAACGGACTCCGTCACGGCGACGATGTCGCGGTCGTGGAAGGTGATATGCTCCGTCTCGGAGGCGGCCATGACGCTGTCGCGCACCAGCGTGACAAGATCGTCGCCCTCCCGGACGATGGGGGTACGGATGCCGCGAACAACAGCACCAACAGTTCTCATAACGAAATAACCTCCGAAGTATTGGATTTCCGCCGATATTATGCTACAATACCGTTTGTCTGTAAAGATTTAATTTTCGATTTTTGCAATTATTCTATTTGCGTCAGTCAAAAAAAGCACATTTTGCAGGAGTTGCCATGAGAAATCTCAAAAAATTTTTGATCGTCTGCACCTTTTTCGTCGCTTTGGCTCTTCTGGCCGGCTGCGCTTCCGCACCCGCGCCGGAGATTGCCGCCACAGAAGCACCGACCGCGACGCCCTCTCCGACGGCCACGCCCGCGCCGATCTCATTCGAGGCTGCGGCTGAGGCGAATCGCGCGGAACTGCGCACGTTTTCGGATTACGGCAGTGTCTTCTCCGCCGTGCAGGAGAGCAAAGCCGAGGGAGACGGCGCGGACGTTCCGGCGCATTCCTCCGCACTGCGCGCCGCAGCGTCACCGGAGGATCTTACGGAAAGCGACATCCTCCGTGTTGACGGTGAGTATATCTATACGCTTACGGACAAAAATCTCACGATCTTTCATCTGAGCGGCGAGGCGGGGGAGCTTATTTCCACTACGCCGGTCGGTACCGCCTGGAGCAGCTCCGGAGACGGTTCCGGCAGCTTTGCCGGAAGCGAACGCACCCCGCTCGCGCTGTTCCTTCGCGGCTCACGGCTCGCCGTTCTCCTGGACGTATACGGCTACGATAGCTTCGGGGGCGAGATGCGCTATTCGGAATATGTCGGCGTCGATTTCTACGACGTTTCCGATCCGCACACGCCTGTGCTCCTCGCGAGCGCCGGCCAGAGCGGCGTATACTCCGATGCGTGGATGAGCGGCGGCGCTCTCTGCGTTGCGACGGATTTCTCCGTGTTGGACGCAGCCGACGCTGCAGATACGGACAAATTCATTCCGCGCGTACATACCGCCGCAGACAGCCGCCAGCTTGAGGCCGAAAGCCTTTACGCGCTGCCGAACAGCGGCGAGGGCTGCACCGTGCTCGGCGGCTACTCTCTCGACGAGGCGGCGCAGAAAAACGCCGTCGCCGTCTACGGCATCGAGGCGAAAAACGTATACGCTGTACCCGGCGGTCTTTTTCTGACCGACACACGTTCCGTATCCGCCGAATCCCGCCGCATGAGCGACAGCATGGGCGATTATACGGAATACGTTGAGCTCCTCTGCACCGATCTTTTCCGCTTTGACTACGATGCTTCCGGCATCCGTCCGGCAGCCTCCGGCGTCGTGAACGGACTTCTCCCGGAAAGGAGCGCCATTGCGCCGTTTGGCTCCGGGTATGTCTGCCTTTCGGAAGTCTCGGGTTCTTATATCAATATGTACGTTGGCAAGGGCGGTCCCGCTCCGGCCGCGGAGCAGACCGGCAGCGCGCTTTATACGCTCGACGCCGCTCTTACCGTCACGGCAAAGCTCTCCGCGCTTCCGAACGGCGACGGTATCCTCTGGGCGGGCTTTACGCCGGAAACTGTGCTGCTCTCCGGCGAGAACGGATCCTGCATCGCCGATCTCTCCGTTCCCGGCACGATCACCGCCGTGCCCGGCGGTGACGCGATCCTGGCCGATGCGCTGCTTCCGTGGAAAAACGACGGCTATGCCGCCTTCCGGCATGAGAGCGCCGGACAAATGGCGCTTGTGCTCTATGATTCATCTCTGAAGAAAACTGCGGAGCGCACGTTCGGCAGCGACTACAGCAGCACACTCGAAAGTCTGCAAAGCTATATCGTCCTGCCGGAGAAAAACCTTCTCGGCTTTGCCGCCGACGACAGCTATTGCCTGTATGCCGAAAACAACGGAGAGATCGAATACTGCCTGAGCGTATTCCTGACCGACTGGGCCTGGAACGCCCGCGCTTTTGAACAGAACGGCTATCTCTGCATCGCGGACCGCCGCGAGGTGTTCGTCTATCTGCCGGACACGCTCGAAAGCGCCGCATCTTTTCTGTTCTGACCGCCCCGCTTCGGCAATCTTTTCATAATACGCCCGTTAAAATGGCGCTGTGGACAACCACAGCGCCATATCTTTTTCAGGGGGATGAGTGTCATGCAATTGGAGAGCGCCTATACCGACGGCTGCCTTTGTATCCGATATACCGGAGATCTCGATCATCACGCGGCGCGCGCGGCGTTTCGCGAAACGGAAGCGTTTATCGACCGTTTCCTGCCGCGGCGGTGCATTCTTGATTTCTCCGGCGTTTCGTTTATGGACAGCTCCGGCATTGCCGTTGTGCTCCGCGTGAAAAAACGGATGGAGGAAACGGACGGGGATGTCTTTCTGCTTGATCCGGCGCCGCAATGCGCAAGAGTTCTTCGCACGTCCGGGATCGAACGTTTTGTCGCAATCAAATTTACGGAGGGAAAGGCCGCAAGATGAAATACGAAAACTACATAAAGCTGGAATTCCCCAGCAAAAGCTGCAACGAGGCACTGGCGCGGTCGGTAGCGGGCGTATTCGCCTCGCAGATGGACCCGACGATGGAGGAGCTCGGCGATATCAAAACAGCGGTCAGCGAGGCCGTGACAAACTGTATCGTCCACGCTTACCCGGACTGCATCGGCAAGATCCTCATGCGCTGCCGGATCCTTGAGGATAACCGGCTGGAGATCGTCATCCGCGACTGGGGCCGTGGCATCGAAGATATCGGCAAGGCGAGAAAGCCGTTGTATACGACCGGCGGCGAGGAACGCAGCGGTATGGGCTTTACGATCATGGAGAGCTTTATGGATAAGCTCACCGTCCGCTCCACGCCGGGCGAGGGGACAAGCGTCATCATGCTTCGCACGCTCCCGCGCCGCGTGCGCGACCGCTGATGGAAAGCCGCGCGCAGCTTCTCTCCCGCGCGCATTCCGGTGACCGGGATGCCGTGCAGCAGATGATCGAGGAAAACACCGGCCTCATCTGGAGCGTCGCCCGCCGGTATTTTGGCCGCGGGGTCGATGCGGACGATCTCTATCAGCTAGGCTGTCTCGGTTTTCTCAAGGCCATTGAGGGCTTTGACGAGCGGTTCGGCACGCAGTTTTCTACCTATGCCGTGCCGAAGATCGCCGGGGAGATCCGTCGCTTTCTGCGTGACGACGGCGCGGTAAAGGTCAGCCGCGGGCTCAAAGAGCGCGCGCAGCAGATCCATGCGGCGCGGCGCCGTCTGGAGCAGACGCTCGGCAGGGAGCCGGCGCTTTCCGAGATCGCCGCGGAATGCGGCGTGAGCGTGGAAGAGATCGCCGAGGCGGAGACCGCGGCCGCTCCGGCGGAGAGCCTGCAGCGCGAGAGCGGAGACGAGGGCTTCACGCTTGAGCACGTGCTCGGTGACTATGGGCAGGAGGATCGCGTACTGGAGAGCGTCGCGCTCCGTACGGCGATCGAGCGTCTGCCGGAAAAGGAGCAGCAGGTGATCAATCTCCGCTTTTTCCACGGCCTGACGCAAAGCGACTGCGCGCGGATCCTCTCCGTATCGCAGGTACAGGTATCGCGCCTCGAACGCCGGGCAATGGAAAATCTGCGCGCCGTTATGCTCTGAGCTGTGCGGCAAGAATGCATGCCGCCGGAAGTGCAAGACCCCAGCGGCGCGTGAGCATTGCCGCAGCAAGACATATTGCCCCGGTACACGCCGAAACGATCCGAACGGCCTTGCAGTCGCCGCAGAGTGCATAGAGGATCCGTCCGCCGTCGAGCGGCTGCGCCGGAAGCAGATTGCATACCGAAAAATACAGCGATATATCCCGGCACAGCTCCCACCACTCGCCGGGAAAGCGTGAGCAAAGCGCCGCCCACAGCAAACCGCACACCGGACCTGCCGCCGCGCACACTGCCTCCGGAAGCGGCGACGAAAACGGTGTCATATCGAGGCACAGCCCGCTCAGACTCATGCGGAGAGAAAGGATCCGGCCACCGCACATCCATGCGGAAATACAATGGCCGATCTCGTGAAAGAACACAGCGGGCAGAACCGCGGAGAAAATGCCGGAATCGTCCAGATAAAAGAGCAGGGGGAAGACAACGGCAGCTCCGGCGGTGATCTCTACCCGGCAGCGGCTCAAATCGCCGCCATGTAGAACGCCGGATTCAGATAAACGCCGTCGTGCGTAAGTTCGAAATGGAGATTCGGGCCGGTAACCTTGCCTGTCGCGCCGACAAGCGCAATCTTTTCCCCTGCATTGACCTTCTGCCCCTCTTCCACATAGATCTGGCCGCAATGGGCGTACATCGTCGCGTAGCCGTCCTCGTGCTCTACGCGGAGAAACTTGCCGCTCGTGCCGTTCTCGCCGACTTCCGTCACCGTTCCGGACGCAAAGCAGACGATATCGTCGCCGGAGTTTGCCGCGAGATCCATGCCGTAGTGGAACTTTGTCTCGTTGTCGATCGGGTGCAGCCGGTAGCCGAATTCGGAGGATACTCTGGCGGAAAGCGGCTGAACGAAGGAGAACTTCGGCATGGGCGCATCGTAGGAAACATTGGCCGGAACGCCGAGATCGACGAACGGCTGCTGCTCTTCCATAAATGCCGCCATCGCCTCCTCAACGGCGGGGGACAGCTCTTCCGTGCCGGCTGGTTCCGTAAGTCCGAGAAACTCTGCGGCGTTGATCGTGACCGTGACCGGCATCGCAGCATCGTCCGCCGCCTCCGTCACTGCTGCGACGGTTTCCTCCGTCTTATAGTCTGCTCTGTGGAAAGATTTTTCAACTGTACGGATCGTTTCGGATGTGCGGACAGGGAAGATCAGCTTCGCGGCGGCCGCCGCAACAAACAGTCCCGCTGCCACATAGATGGTTGCGCGTTTTGCACGTTTCATTCCAAATCACACTCCTGCCAAAGCGTATTCGGACGAGTCACAAGCTATGAATCCTTTTTTGTCGCTTGACTTTTCAGGCATATTTTGGTAGAGTACACCAGTAAACAAAATACGCGGATATAGTTCATCGGTAGAACGACGGCTTCCCAAGCCGTAGAGGTGGGTTCGATTCCCATTATCCGCTCCATGGGAAAACCCCTTGAAATGCTCGAAAAACGAGCAATTTCAAGGGGTTTTCGGCGTTTTGGCGCGCTGTTATTCTGCGCTGGATGGTATGGCGGATGTACGTTTTGGAGCGTTTTTTGACCCTTTTTTACTAACGGATTTACTAACGGAATAGAACCGGCGCATTTTCTTCGCGGCCTTGGAAAGATCTTTTTCTGAAAGACGAAGATAAAAATCATGGACGGTTTTCCAGTCGCTCCAGCCGCCGTGCCGCATGGTTTCTTCCTCCGACCATCCGAGATGATAGGCGAGGGAAGCGAAGCTGCGGCGCAGACCGTGCAGGCCGACCTCCGGGAGATCGTTTGCGGCACAGATCCGGTTGATCTGCCGCCGCACGCCGTCGCCGAGCGCGCATATATCACCGTTGTGATCTTGCAGGATTTCCAGAAGCCGGGGTATCACGATGGGGACGACGCGCTGCGAGCGGGCGCTCTTGTTCTCTTCCCGGCGTATCCATTCGGCGGAGGAAGTATAGACCGTAGCGCCGGAGACGGAGATCGTCTCGGCTTTGAGATCGATGTCCTCCGGGCGGAGCGCGAAGATCTCCGAGCGGCGGAGAGAGTGCAGCGCAAGGAGCGCGGGAAGCTCAACGGGAGTGTCGCGGATCGCGTCCACGAAGGTTAGTATCTGCGCATAGTCCAGCCACGGAGTATCGGCCTTTGGGACGACGCCGAGATCCACGGGGTCAAACGGTATCTTCTGCTCCTTGTAGGCGGCGGCAACAAAGCCGAGCTCATTTTTCAGGGTTTTCTTTGCGACGCGCTGTGATTCTGACGCAACGGCGCGCGGCCAGTTTATAGAGCGGATATCCTTATCCATGCAGCCGGGAAAAGCGCTGTTGCGGATGCATTGATAGCTTCGCCTGGTAGACGGCGAAAGCATGGGACGGTCTTCCAGATACTTATCAAGGAGCTGCCCGAGCGTGAGCCGGGGGAGCGCCTTCTCCGCTTCCAGAAACCCGGCGCGGATGGCGAGGGCCTTGGTGCGGCATGCTTCCTCCGTGGGTTCGGTGACGTTCACGCCCTCGCGGCGGAGCTGCACCGTCCAGCTGCCGGAGGGGAGCTGCCGGGGAGCGGGGATCTTGAGCTTCTTTTCCTTTTCGCGGAGCTGCTTCTTTCCGCACCAGTTGCAGTACAGCGAGTTTTCCGGGATCTCGCGAGAGCAGTTGCAGCACTTCATTCATTTTCTCCTTTGCGCTGCCGGTGGCGGCGGTATACACGGATGATGACGAGGACGACCATAAGCGCGGCGATCGCAATACAGAGCATCGAGAACACCGCGACGAAGTTCCACTCGCCGCGGAAGAAGCCGATATCCGCGCACCGAAGATCCAGCGTAACACACCAGATGACAACGACAAAGCAGAACACGCCGAGCATCAGAATGACGGTGCGGAGATATTCGATATCCCGGACGGCGGATTCATACCGCGACTTCCAGTGGGAGGCGTCCTGCCGGGCAAGCTCCGTTTCCGAACGGCCGCTCGGGGAGAGGATGCCGAAGGTTTCATCGAGCGAGACGTGCAGCTCCCGGGAGATGCGCACGACCGTATCAATGCTGGGGTTCGTGGATTTCGGGGAAAAGGCGTACTCCACGGTGCTCGGCGACAGATCGGCGGCTTCGGCAATGTCCGGGAAGGTGCGTGTGCCCTTGGCCTCCCGCCAGCGGTTTTTCAGCACGTCCATTTCGTTCATGTTCTCCGTCCTTTCGTTATTTTCGGGGTGAACCGGGATATATTCGTGTCGAAAAAGCTGAACTCCGGCTCGCCCGCAAAGCGTTCGGTTTCGGATTTTGCGCCCCGCTGTTACGATACAGTCACGGCAGGGCGAGCGGGACGCCCTGCGGCAGACGTCCGGGGCTGGTCTGTGGCACGGCTACCCCGGGCGTTCGCCTACACTATACCACCATCCGCGGCAGAACGGCATGGAAAATATATAAATTTGTAAGAATATACAAGAGAATAACCGGAAATGTAACAAAATGACAAGGGGGGAAGAAATGGAAGAGCGGGCGAAAATCATAGCGGAGATCACGGAGCTGCTGAAGGATGCGGACGAGGAAGCGCTGCGGTTTATCCGGAGCTTTCTGAAAGCGGCGTAGAAGGCAGAAGGAACCCGTCGGAAATTCCGACGGGTTCCTTATATACACGTTGTCAACACAAAAAAGAGAGCGGGGAGTTATTCCCTGCTCTCTTTTTCGGCTGCGATGGAATTATAGATGTTCTCAAGGATCTGCCATTCGGGGGAATCGGGCTCAAAGCGCAGGAGACTGGTGATGAGGCGGGAGCGGAAGGACTCCGGCCGGTCGGCCAGGAGCTTACGGACAAGCTCGCCGAGCTCCTCGGCACGGGGCTTTACCTCGAGCATCTCGCCGGTGCCATCGCGAAGCCAGGCTTCCCGCACATTGAATTCGCGGCAGATCAGCGAGATCACCGCATCGGACGGGGCGGAAACATCGACTTCATATTTTCCGATAATTCCGCGCTGGATGCCGAGACGGTCGGCGAATTTCTGCTGCGTGAGGTCAAGAGAATTGCGCAGCTCTTTGATACGACTGCCAACGGACATAGGCAGCACCTCCTTTCGAGGACACTTTAACAGCCTTAGAACAGAAAGTCAAGAAAAAATGTTCCAATAGAGCAAAAAGGACTTGACAAATGCACTGATAGAGCATATGATTGCACCATAAGAACGAAGCGCTGTTCCGGTCAATCGTCCTTTTCGACCGGGAAAGACTCTGATTCTATCCAATGCCAAATTGTCCAGGCGAGCGAAGCAGTGCAGAGAACAGCGAAGAGCGCCCATCGGGCGGGCGTGGCTTTCCCGTGAGAAACGTAGAAAGTGGCTCCGGCTACGCTGCACGCGAAGAACAGTACACGGTAGACGCGAGCGACCGGGAGACGGATGAAGTGCTTGCCGTTGAGAATTTCAAAGAGGCACAGCACAGGAAGAAACCAAGCAATTTCAACGAGAAGGTTCACCAGATATTCATTGTTCAACGGGCCGTCGAAGAAAGAACGTGGGAGAACGTCGTCGATGAGCCAGTACGCGATCTCGTCAGTTATTGTGACAAGACCGATAAGCCACATGGCGAGCGGGACAAGGCCGATGAGGAAGAAGAGCGTGAAGTGATCGTTTTTCTCTGGTTTGTTCATGATATCAAATCCTTATGTTGGGAGGTGAGCGGTGCTCCGGAATGAGCAAAGCGATGCAACGGAAGGGAGGGGAAACGATGGAAAAGGTAAAGGAGCTGCTCATGCAGCAGATGGAGCTGCTGCATGAGCGGGCGAAGAAAACGGAGAGCGCGGATGATCTTGCAACGCTCACGAGAGGCATGATCGGCCTTTCGTTGGAAATGCGCGACATCCGATGCGACACTATGACGCGCGTGAGACTTGCGACGGCGTTCGACACGCCGAGCGAGGATCAAAATCCGGGCTGATTTCTGGATTTGACAACGGCTTCCATGTCGGCGCTGCTGGCGGCGGCAACGACAATGGCGCAGGAAAGCTCGCCGCGGTAAGCGAGGCAGAGGGCGCAGGAGGGGACGCAGAGAACTTTCTTCTCCTGCGTGCTCATAAAGGGGCAGAATTTCGGCTCCATGAGAACACCTCCTTTCTTCGGTTATTCAGATTCAATATACCAAAAGCGGCGGGGAAAAAACAAGAGGTAGGAGGCAATGCGAATGAAGGTACCGAACGGCGTTACATATGACAAGATCGCCGACGGCTGCGACGGCATGGCGGGCAAGCTGACGGATACCGAGCGGGGAATGCCGCTGTGGATGCTTATGAACCCGGAGATAGAGGAGCTGAAGCGGCGAACGGACGCGCTGGAGAAGCGCGCGGCGGCGCTGGAGAAGGAGATCGTCCTTCTCGTCTGGGCGATAGCGGCAGCAGCCGCGGCGGTGGCGGCGGTGCTGCTGGTGTGCATGTAAGGAGGTGAGGACATGAGCGAAAAGGAAAAGGCGCTGGCCGAGAAGGTGTGCGCGCTGCCGCCGGAGCTGCAGGAGAAGTTTGTGCAGCAGATCGACGGTGCGGCTCTGGCTGTTGAGTATACGAGACGTACTACGACTACTACTTTGCCACAAAGGAGATGCACGCCGACAAGGACGAGAACGGCAAGAGCATTTCCGGATCGAAGAAGGCAAAAGTTGTTGAGTACATCAACAGCCTCGACATTCCGCCGGAGCAGAAGGACGCCCTTTACGTTGCCGCAGGGTACACCGCGAAAAGCGCGAGGAATCAGAAGTGGAACGGCGGATCGGGAGGCTCCGGAGGCCGGCGCGGAAGAGGAAAGAGGACGGCACTCAAGGCCCCGACGCCGAAAGCGCCGGAGATCATCATCCCGAAGTCCGGCACGGCATCCTCCGCGAAGGCGGGAGGAACGCCCAAAACGCCGAAGGTGAGCGGGAACGTGATCGCGGACTTCACGAAGACGGCGAGCGGGACGGACATTCAGAAAGCCGTGACGCAGGCCAAGAGGAAGGCGCTCAAGGCAGGAAACCGGACGGTGTACGTTGAGGAGGGCAGCCCGATCGATTACTTTCTCAAGTACGGGAAGCTGCCGAGCTTGAAGTAAAAAAAGCTCCCCGAAAGGGGAGCCGGACAAAGCGCAGAAAACGCGCCTTGTGACGCTTGCAGCGTGTGCCACCACGGGCGCTCCGAAAGAAAGGAGCGGCTATGCAGTTAAGCGATCTTACGCGGCCGGAGGCGGAATACTTCCGGCAGGAATGCAATTTCACGCCGACAGAGCGCAGGGTCTTTGATCTCCGGGTATCGGACAAAAGCATCGTCGAGGTGTGCATGGCGTTGAGCCTGTCCGAATCGGCGGTGAACCGGAAGATCCGGTGCATCAAGGCCAAAATGGCGAGAGTTTAGCGACAGTTTCCCGCAGCGAAAGAGGGAGCTTCCCGACAGGGCGGCTCTCTCTTTTTATGCGATGATTTCTTTAGACACCGGAGCGCTACGGTGGAAAATTTTTAAGGAGGAATCATCATGGAATACGCATCCAAAGCTACGGGCGGAACCGCCCTCGGTCTCGGCATCGCCGGTACTGCCGGCTGGCTGCTCAACGGCGGTCTCGGCAATCTCTTCGGCGGTCTCGGCGGTAACGGCGTGGTAGCTCCCGCCGTCGCCGGTCTCGCCGCGGGCATGGCGAGCCATAAGTGCGGCGACGACGCCAACGTCTCCCGCTATGAGCTCAACCAGACCCAGACCATCGCGCAGAAGGACATGGAGATCGCCTACTGGCGAGGCCAGGACGAGACGAACCGCAAGATCACGGACGCCTACACCAAGCTTGAGAATCGCATTCTCGGCCTTGCCGGCGAGGTGCGCGCGAACAAGGAAGAGCAGGCCGCTCTGAATCTCCAGCAGGCCGTCTACAACGGCACGAACACCGCCGCCGTCGGCTGCATCCAGGGGCAGATCGCGCAGCTCCAGAGCCTCACGAAGCTCATTGTCCCGAACAGCTCCTGCTGCCCGGGCTGGGGCGAAGTGACCGTCAAACCGGCGACCACGACCGCGGGCGCCTGACCCATCGCCGGGCGGGGGAGGTGACATTCCCTCCCCTGCCTGATCTATAAGGAGGATATGACTATGGTTTCATATACAGAATTACAGACGCGGCTTGCGCGGTTCGTGGACGCGGAGATGCTGCCGCACATGACCGGCGGGAAGCGGATCCTGCTCGGCGGATACGCGGCGCTGGCCACAAAGAACGCCGCCGGGATGCTACAAGCGGCGAAAGACAAGCCGCTCGTTGCCATGACCGGCGCGGTATCCGAGGAGGGCGTCGATGTGGATGCGCTCTTCTCCGCTGTCAGCCCGTACATCAATGAGCCGGTGACGCTATCGCTTCCCGTCGTCGGTGACTTCCGGCTGGACCGGAGCGACTTTGAGAAGCTGTACCGCTATCTGAAAGGAGAATTGTGAGATGAAGAAGATCCAGCGCCTTATCAAAGATATGTGCTACGAGCTGGACGCAGCCGAGCACTACGCAAAGCACGCCCTGCGAAACAAAGACGAGGACAAGGAGCTCGGCGACGTTTACGAGCGCGTCGCGCGGCAGGAGCTCGACCACTGCGAGATGTTCCACGCGCAGGCCGTCCGGCTCATCCGCGACTATGCCAAAGAGCCGCCGGAGAGCATGCGCGCCATATGGGAATATGAGCATGACAGGATCATGGAGCGGGACGCGAAGATCCGCGTGATGCTCAACCTCTATGACGGGAGATAAAAAACAGAGCCGCTTATAACGGAACTGTTTTGCTTATGATTTTACTAACGAATTCGAGAAAAGCTTGTAATTTCAATACTTTTATGCGGTAACTGATGGGTTCGATTCCCATTATCCGCTCCACGGAATATCCCCATCGGTCAAACCGATGGGGATATAACTTTTTTATACGTAATATGCAATCAACCATGAAATCACCATCTCCTACGTCAACGACTCAACACTGGGCATATATACGATAAACCGCAACTATGCCGCGTATGAGGTATCGGACGCTGGCGGCGATTTCACCTTCTACGATGAGCAGGACCGTCCGCCGCGGATGACGCAGAGGCGCTGAAATTCTTCGGCGCAGACGCCCGAGACGACTTGCATAAAATCGTGACCGGCGGTATAATACGCTTAGAAAACGGCTTTGCCGCTTTCCCCAAAGACGACCAGCTCGCAGTAAATATCAAAGCTGTAAAGCCGTTAAAAACGTTCTTTGATGTTGCCATGCACGGATCGCCTACCGCCGTAGGATACGGAACAAAAGAGCCCAATATGTCCCCACGCTTGCTCGCGTCCGTCATTCGCCATATGGACGGCTGGAATAAGCAGAACATTCGGCTGCTTTCATGCAGCACCGGGAAAAAGACCGGAGAAGAATACTGCTTTGCGGAAGAGCTTGCAAACGCCCTTGGCGTTATTGTTAAAGCGCCGAATGACGAGGTTTTCATAACAAAATCCGGGATTATTTATGTCGGGAAACACAAGGAAGGAAAAATGGATCCGTTCTACCCGAATCAACGGAGAAGGAGGAAGTGAACATGGATTTTGGCTTTTTCAAAGGCTTGCCGTATGAAGGAAGCATAGAAAATTTTGACGATTACAAGGGATTCAAAAACGATATTCCCAAAGACAAAGTCATAGAGCATATAAATTCGGTTGAGCTTGGCTTGACAACGCTTCCATCCAAAGACTTTTTCACCGGAGAAGAGCTTCATGCCGGCATGTTCTGGGACGGCGATTTTGTTTTCCCTTACGAGTTTCTCCACTACTACGAAAACTACGACATCGGTATTCCGCCGGAATACGAGGAATACCTGAAAAGTATCGGGGTCGGGTGACGATGCCGTTTGTCTACAAGCTCAACAATAACGCCGCCGATGTCCTGAAAGCCACCGCCGAGCAAAAGCTGCGGGCGCTCGAAGCCGTCGGCATACAGGCGGAGGGCGACGTAAAGGACGAGATCATCGAAGCAAATAACCGAATAAAGAAATCAGCTTGCAGCGATGACCGCCGTAGGCTGATTTTTTAACTGCCGCTGTAAAGCACCGCAGTCAGCGAAAAACAAGATTGATGAGCATACACAGCAGCGCACCGCAGAGCGTCGGCAGCACGGCGGCGAGCGCCGTCCATGTCCGGCTGCCGGTCTCTTTTTTTATGGAGAGAAGCGTTGTAGAGCACGGCCAGTGCATCAGTGTAAACACAATGACGCACGCTGCTGTCTTTCCTGTCCAGCCGTTGGCGAGCAATATTCCGCTCATGGCTGCGGCAGAAAGCGTCCGGTTGAGCGCACCCTCGGCCATATAGATCATCATGGCGATGGGGATCACCGTTTCATTGGCTGGGAATCCCAGAATGAAGGCCAGCAGGATCACGCCGTCCATACCGAGAAATTTTCCGATTGGATCGATCACGTCCGACAGATACCGCAGCAGGGAGACATTTCCGACGGAAAAATTTCCCAGCAGCCAGAGAACCAGACCGGCGGGCGCGGCAACGGCGGCGGCCCGCCCAAGGACGAATACCGTCCGGTCAAGGAGCGAGCGGACAAGGATCTTTCCGAGCTGCGGCTTTCGGTACGGCGGCAGCTCCAGAACATAAGAGGACGTCTCCCCGCACAGAACCGTGGCGGATAAAAGTCGCGTTGCCCCAAACGTGGCGGCAATGCCGAGACATACGACACCCGTCAGCATAAGCGCGGACACAATAGGATTACGCGAGGAAAAGAAAGCGCCGAGCAGGAAAATCAAAATCGGAAAGCGCCCATTGCACGGGACGAAGCTGTTCGTGAGTATGGCAAGCAGCCGCTCGCGCGGCGAATCGATGATGCGGCAGCCGACAACGCCGGCGGCATTGCAGCCAAAGCCCATCGCCATTGTAAGCGCCTGTTTGCCGCACGCGCGGCAGCTCTCGAACGGCTTATCGAGATTGAACGCCATGCGCGGCAGATAGCCGACGTCTTCAAGAAACGTGAACAGCGGAAAGAAGATAGCCATCGGCGGCAGCATAACGGATACGACCCATGCGGTCACCCGGTATACGCCAAGGATCAGCGCATCATGCAGCCAGAGCGGGATTCCGGCGGCGAGAAGCCGGCGTGAGAGAATATCGCCAAAGGCGAAAAGCATGGAGGAAAGAAACGCCGAAGGGTAGTTTGCGCCCTGCACCGTCAGATAAAAGAGGATCAGCAGCAACAGCAGCATGATCGGAATGCCGAATTTTTTTCCGGTCAGGATGCGGTCGGCCTTCCGGTCACGGGAAAAGCCGTTTTGATGCGCCGCTGAAACGACCTCCGCTGCAATATCGGCTGCACGGCGGAGAAGCACCGCTGCCGCCGCTGCCGCGGTTTCTCCGGCACGGTCGATGCGCTCTCTCCCGAGACGGACAGCTTCCGAAAGAAAAGGATCCTCCTCCAGCGGCCTTCCGAGCTTTTTCTCCAGCGCGCGAATCGCAGTATCGCCGCCGGTCAGAAGCTGCATTGCTATCCACCGGTGATTTGGCATAGACCCGGGAAGCAGCTCATCCAGCCGCGCCTCGATCGAAAAAAGCCCCGCCTCGATCGCTTCGCCATAGCGCACCGGAACTGGCTTGCGGCGTCTCTCCTGCGCGGCGGCCACCGCTGCACGCAGCAGGGGAGGGAGCGTTTTTTTCTGCCGCGCGCTCGTTCCGACAACGCGCACGCCGAGCAGCTGCGATAGCCGAGGAAGATCCACGGTGATGCCGCGCTTTCCGGCCTCGTCCATCAGATTCACGCATATAACAACGCGGTTCGTGATCTCCATGACCTGCAGGGCGAGATAGAGATTCCGCTCGAGCGCCGTGGCGTCGCAGACAACGATCACCGCGTCAGCGCTGCCGAAGGAGATATATTCCGCCGCGACCTCCTCTTCCGGAGAACGGGCGGAGAGAGAATACGTTCCCGGCAGATCAATGAGCTCAACGGCCGCCCCGTCGATGCTGCATGTTCCCGCCGCCGTAGCGACCGTTTTCCCCGGCCAGTTTCCGGTATGCTGGTGCAAACCGGTCAGCGCGTTGAAAAGCGAGCTTTTCCCAACGTTCGGGTTCCCCACCAGCGCAAAACGGTATGTCGCCGCCATTATGCTTTCGCCTCATGCGGCAGGCGGACGAACACGGAGGCGCTGTCCCCGGCGCGGAGCGCGATCACCGTTCCGCAAATTTCGTAGGCCGTCGGATCACCGAACATGCTGCGGAAGAGGCATCGTATTCCCGCGCCCTCCGCGAACCCGAGATCGAGAAGGCGGCGGCTTAAAGCACACTCCGGCAATATATCCGTGATAATTCCCTGCGTACCGGGCTCCATATCTCTCAGAGAAATGATTGATTCCATGGCAAATTCCGCCCTTTCCGGTAATGTCTTTCCTCTGTATTCTATTCGGGCGCACTCGTCCGGTTCCTTGACTTTTTGCGCGGAAGAGTCTACCATAAAATAAAAAAACATTGAGGATATGACCATGGTTGAAGTCGTTGCAGCGCTTGTCCACGATACGGAAAACCCGCGGCGCTTTCTCATCTGTCAGCGCCCGGCGCACAAGGCGAGGGGACTGCTCTGGGAATTTGTCGGCGGCAAGGTCGAGCCCGGGGAAACGAAGAGGGAAGCCCTCGCGCGCGAATGCCGGGAGGAGCTTGGCGTCGCAGTCTCGGTCGGTGATGTCTATATGGAGCTGACGCATGATTATCCCGATCTCACCATCCGCTTAACGCTGTTCCATGCGAAGATCACGGACGGCGTGCCGCAGCTTCTGGAGCACTGCGCCATGGACTGGATCACGCCGGAGGAGATCGGCAGCTACGATTTCTGCCCGGCGGACGAAGAGATCCTCGCCCGGCTCCGGCTTGAGGGAAAAACGGCAGCGGAATGATGCTTCCGCCGCCGTTTTCTCTCTGCTTCAGCGTCCGGGGAACGCCGGATTCATATAGTAGACGTTGTTTTGGTTGAGCTTTTCCGTCACGAGACCCAGCGCCTCACCGAAGCGCTGGAAATGGACGACCTCCCGCTCACGCAGGAATCGAATCACGTTATTTACGTCGGGATCGTCCGAGAGCCGGAGAATGTTATCGTAGGTGGCGCGCGCCTTCTGCTCGGCGGCAAGGTCCTCGGTGAGATCGGCGATCACATCGCCGCTGACGCCGATGCTGATGGCGTTCCACGGCACGCCCGCCGCGGCCTGCGGAAATACGCCGAGCGTATGATCGACGAAGTAAGCGTCAAAGCCCTGCGCCTTGATCTCCTCCGGCGTCAGATTTCGCGTGAGCTGGTGGACGATCGAGCCGACCATTTCCAGATGCCCAAGTTCTTCCGTGCCGATGTCGGTAAGGATCCCCTTGACTTCATCGCACGGCATGGCAAAGCGCTGGCTCAGATAGCGAAGCGACGCACCCAGTTCGCCGTTCGGCCCGCCGTACTGGGAGATGATGACCTTGGCAAGCGCCGGGTTCGGATTGGCAATTCGGACAGGATACTGAAGATTCTTCTTATAAATAAACATGCGTCAACCCTCCGTGCCGCCGCGGTATTCCCACGGCCAGGGACTTTTCAGCCAGGTATACGTTTCCGCGTTGAGAAGATCGCGTTTGGTGATCGGCCCATAGAGCTTTGCATAGCGCTGCGCGCCTTCCTCGGCAAGCCGGAGCAGATCCTGATAGGCAGCAAACGCCTCCGCGTCACCGGCGTGCGTGTCGAGATACAGGGAAAGATCGTGCGCGGCAAAATCGATCGCCATGAGCTCGGCAAGCGGAACGTTCGGCGCGGCGTCGTTGACCATGTTCCCAAACGGCAGATCGAGCCCCGGGAAAAGCGTGCCGCGTGCAAGCGCTTTGTCCGGCTCATACTGCGCCTGCGCGTTTTCCTGCGCAGGGACGAATGCAGCTGCCAGCGGCGCGCAGGACGGCAAAGCGCCGCATTTATATCCGCAGACGGCCTCCGCGGATCCCTTACTATTCAAAACGATTCCTCCAAAAAACCGGATAGAGAGCTCAGCTCTCAGCCCATCGTATGCCGAAAGGAAACGCCGTGACCGTTTTTTTGAAAAACATAAAATCGCGGTTGCTTTTTGGCATGTAAATGTTATACTATTATGTAAAGTGGAATCTTACGGAACCATGGAATGGGGTTAACGATATGAAAGAGATTTTCAAGAAGAAAACGGAAGAAAGCGGCGCCGGCTCTGCGCCTCTCGGCGGGACTACGTGGTACGGTGTGGACAAGCTGTTGTTTGTCCGGATCGGCATTGCCGCCGTTTTGCTCTGTCTCGGTCTCTTTCTGCAGCTGGGAGACGGCATAACGCTTCTCCTGCTGCTGCTCAGCACGCTCATCAGCGGTTTTGACGTGCTGTATCAGGCCTGCGTCCGGCTCGTCCGGGAACACCGTCTCGGGGAGGAGCTGCTCGTTTCCATTGCAGCGATCCTCGCCTTTACGATCAACGAAGGCTATGAGGCTGCCGCCGTCATGCTGATCTATCAGGCCGGGTGTATCGTCCGCGCGTACGCCTCCGCTCTTACGAAGTCCAGCTTCCGCGACCGTGTGGACCCCTATGTGGCGAGTGTCACCGTTCTCCGTGGTGAGGAAAAGACCTCCATTCCGCCGGAGAATGTCCAGCTTGGCGATATCCTTATTCTCGAACGCGGCCAGCGCGCTCCGGCCGATCTCGAAATTCTGGAAGGCTCCGTCACGCTTGATCTGGCCCCGATCTTCGGGCATACCGCCCGCCGCGAAGTCACGGCCGGACAAAAGATCCCTGCGGGCGCTGTCAACAGCAGCGCTGCCGTGCGCTGCACGGTGCTCGCCCCTGCCTCCGATTCCGTTTTCGCCCGCGAGATCGACACCGTTTCCGATCCGGAGGCTGTCTATGGCCCCGAGGCCGATTCGGTGGAACGCTATGCGAGAGTTTACGCCCCGTTCGCTCTCGGTGTGAGCGTCCTGATCGCGCTTCTCCTTCTGATCTTCTCCACGGTCCCGACCGAGGAAGCCATTCACCGCGCGCTCGTTCTCCTCATCATTTCCTGCCCGACGGCTTTCCTTGCGCCGCTGCCATTTATGTACCTTGCCGGGCTCTTCCGTTCGCTGCAAAGCGGCGTTGTCGTGAAGGACGCCTTCGTTCTGGACGGCCTTTCCCGCGCAGGCGCGGTTGTGTTCGATAAGGACGAAATGCTCTCCACCGGCTTTTACCGTGTGGCCTCCGTGAAGTCGGAGCGGCTCGACCCCGCGGTGCTGCTCAAGGTTGCCGCGCACGCCGAATCCGGCTCTTCCACCGCCGTCGCCGCGTCCATCGCCAAGGCGTACGGACAGGCGATCGACGCCTCTCTCATTGAAGAATTCACCGAAGAGCCCGACGGTATCACCGCCGTGATCGACGGGATCGACATCCGCATGGGCGATGCGGCCTATATGGAGAAAAACGGCGTCACTGTTACCGACCCAGTAGGGGACAGCATTACCGTGTATATGGCCGTCAACGACCAGTATGCCGGCTGCATCTATCTCTCCGATACGATCCGCGACGATGCCAGAGCCTCCTTCAGTGCCGTGTCCGGCGCGGGATGCGAGTGCATCATGCTCTCGGCGGACAGTCCCGAAAAGACCCGTACCGCTGCCGTTTCCGCCGGTGTGCGCGAGTATTACGCGCAATGCATGCCGATGGACCGTCTGGAAAAAATCCAGGAGATCAAGGAACGCTTCCCGGTCAACAGCGTTTTGTATATGGGCGAGGCAAACGGCGATACCGCGTGCTTCAATGCAGCGGATATCGGCGTGTGCATCGACGGTCTCGCGTCCGAGGCCTCCATGCAGACAGGCAGCGCCGTTATCATGGACAAGACGGCTGCGCCCATCGCCGGCGCGATCGACGCGGCAAAGGCCACGCGCTCCACAGTGCGGCAGCTGATCCTTGCCGTTCTCGCCGTCAAGGCCGTGCTCCTCGTTCTGGCGCTCCTCGGCGTTACCTATCAGCTTTGGTTCGCGGCCATGGTCGATACGGTTGCCGGTATTGCGGGCATTCTCTATTCCTCCCGCATCTGGTCTGAGCAGAAATAAGTTTTCCATAAACTTCTGAAACGGGTTGGAATTGCTCCAACCCGTTTCATCCTGTCGAAAAAGCCTCGCAGAGTTTGCACCCGCAGGCGCAAATAAAGTTCAAAACATTTTGCCGGCGGCGTGTACGTCGGCAAAAATACTTTTTCGGCTCGCAAACGTGCGAGCGTAAGCGAGTGCGCTGCGGCGAGCCGCAGCCTTTTCAAACGAGAGCCCAACGAAGTGGGTCTCGTTTGAGAGCTTGTCAAAAATACTTTTTTGACAAGCTCCGCAGGGCGTGGCACACCGGCCCCGCCCTGCGGGCATATTCTTTCTCAATTCGCCATTTTTACTCGCGCGTCAGTCCATCTCCGGGCGCCCGCCGCCGTAGAAAACACGGCGGCTCAGTCTTCGCGGCTTTTCGTGAACAGACGGTAAAGATGCAGCACCGCCGCGTACAGCACACCCGCGACCGGCCAGACGATCCATGTGTTCTTCCAGTCCTCGGTCGTGAAGTTCCAGCCGAGATACACAGCCACAGCGAGCGTCCAGTAGGCAGCGGAAAGTGCCTTCTCCTTTTGGTTGCGCTTTTTCTCCGCCGGAGCGTAGTCGCCGGACTGCAAAATTTTCTGCATGCCCGCCCAGCGGACGCCCGTCACAACGAAAACCGCCGCGCCGACCCCGGCAAGGAACAGCATTCCGCACACCGCGAGGATCATCGCAAGATCGCTCCCCTCCGCCATGCCGATGAAGATCGGCACCGGAGAGAGGATGCAGAGCATCGTGCCGACCATGTTGCAGCGAGCATACGTGCTTTTATACTGCCGCTGCCGCTCGCTCACCATGCCCGTCACGCCGTACTCCGTGTCAAACGGCTCCTTATCAAGGAACGCATAGGGAGCGTTTTTAAAGCTGCAGGAGAGAAAAGCCGCGACCGCCGCCGCGATAAAGAGGAACAGCACGATAAGCCCTGCGGCCGAAGCGGTGTTTTCCGAAATGCCGTAAGCCGGGCTCTCGGCGAGCGCGCCGAGGATCAGCAGCGGAATGACCGAGACGATGCAGAGAAACGTCGCCGCCGCCATACGCACGGAGGCGTTTTTCCGCAAGGTCAGATATTCGTTGGCCTCGGCGAGCGTGAGCCGCCGGATGGCGGAATCCTCGCCGGATGTGAATTCCTCACTCTCCAATTCGTCCTTGAGAAGATAGTCCGTCGTAACGCCGAAGAGAGCGCCGAGCATCAGGATCTTTTCAAGATCGGGCACGGTCTGCGCGCTCTCCCATTTGGACACCGCCTGCCGCGATACGTTCATTTTCTCCGCCAGCTCTTCCTGCGACCAGCCGTTCTTTCTCCGCAGCCGGATGATCTTGTCCGCCAGGATCATATTCGTTTCCTCCGTTTCGTGGCGCTTATGCCGCGCCGTGATGTTGGAGTCAATGTACCGTTTTTCCGGGTTGCAAGCCACCAATCGGCGGCTGGAAATCCGTCAACCGCCGGTTGACAAAGCCGTTTTTGGGCCGGAAGCCGCTTCGGGATCGCTCAGCGCCATAGCATTTTGGAAGAGCCGAGCTTCATCAAGGTATATCTTCTTGCGTCCGGAGGGCCGCTATTTCCTTTTATAAAGCAGTGTCATGACAGCAAGAAAAATTGAGTTAATTATTATCAAGCACATATGAAGCATAACCAGCATACCGCTAATAGATTTATCTCCGTCTACCGCGGCGTAAATCACTATATCAAGCGGGCCAAGAGTCAAAAAGAAAAGCGAAAGCAGCAGTTCAAAATTAAGAAATCGCGGAATTTTGTGCTCCTTTATATGGAAAATGTTCCTTATCCAGCGTTTTGGTGCGACATAATGCTTTGGATAATGCCGAGAACTTATTCCGATTTCTTCTATCAGTTTCATGGCCGCAATTTTGAATGCTAAAAAAGAACTAACCGCCATTATACAGTATATATAGATTCCTTCTAAGCTCATGATTGCCCTCCCACATTACCAAGGTTTCCATGTGGGGGCATTCGGAGCCGGGTTCCACTTGCCAAGCCACCCACTAACGCCATTGGCTACTCCGCCGCCCAATGCAAATCTGCCGCTCGTTTGGCGGGTCATTTTATAAAATGTCATCCCGTTTGCTCCTTTTCCACGGAAGCGATCCTTATTCTCTGAATTTATCCCGCACGTCGAAGCTGTGCCAGGAACCAATTCAAATCCGTCTCCGGATCATCCGTGTCCTCATACAGCGTAACATGAAGTTTGAAAAAGCTCCGGAATACCGACGATATCATCCACTGCGCGGACAAAGGATAATAATCCGCTTCCCCGTCCGCGCTGTCAATTTGAACTTCCTTTCCGTCTTTCAGAACGATACAGTATACATAGCACTGGTACCCGTTTTGGAAAGGCGTTCTTTGGAACCCGGCAGTGTCATTCGGAAAACACGACCACATAAGACCGGTCTTCAGAGAGACGCCGTTTTCCTCAAAGAGTGGCTTATATTCCTTTATTTTTTTGAGATACAGCGCCAGCATATGATCCTCATGGAAAATTATCTGCTCATCCAGCTCCCTTGTATATATCATTTTCTTCATGGTTTTCCTCCATGCCGTCTGCCGCTTCAATCCAGATATAAATCAAACTGCATGCTTGCGCCCATTTTGCTCCAGAAGGAAACGCTTTCACTCGGAAGCGCCATCACCGGCAAATCGTTCGACTCCGCATAGACACGCAAAATGAGCTCCGCAGTCAGATCGTATTCTTTACACAGGAGAGCGACTTCCTTTTCCCTTCCCTTCAAAAGCTCCTCCAGCCGATGCAGCGGGTCTGCAACGTCCCAGCTATGCATGCGGGGCAGCTCCAGACTCCAAAAAGCATTCTTGATTATCGTGTACGGAGGAGCGTCGGCCGGAAGAACGGTGAGTCCGAAGTACTCCCGCTGAAATTCGGCGGGGTCTATTTCGGAAAGCAGCTTTCCGGGGCTCATCGTCGGCGGGCAGGTCTTCGTCGGGATGATCCCCAACCGCCGGGATACGCCATCGCGGTCAAAGTCCGCACTGTCCTTTTTTGTCAGGGTAAACACGGGGCCAACGTTCGGCAAAGCTTGGTCATCCATCTTGGTTTGCGTTCCTTCCTGTTCGTTTCTTTAGGCAGTTTCAAAGCTGAGGAAGTTTATATCTTCTCTTTCGTATCCGCGCTGTACCGGAGCACGACCGCTTCCGCCAGCACGGCGAGGCGGTAATATATCACTATCTCGTCTTTCTCCGTATCCGGAGCGTGGTTTATCAATTCGGCGAAAGCGGCTCGCTCCTCTTTGGTTATCAGGCTCTCCGGAGAGCATTCCAGCGCTTTATTCCGCTGTAAAAGCCGCGTACAATAGCCGCCGATAACGGAATCCACCGCCACAAGCTCCGGAGCATGCTCGTACACAGCCGCCGGGATTTTTGACGCAAGAAAGGCTTTGAGGATGTGTTCATGCTGTTTGTTCTTCATTCGTCCCTCCTGCCGTCCGGCTCATCTGTTTAGCTCTTTTACGTGCGCAGCCCTTTCTCAGAAATTGCGGAATTCCCGCCGTATCAGCAGTCCCGCCAGACGCGGGTGCTCGGGGGCGTGGCACAGGATGCAATAGCCGCCTATGCCAAGTCCCCAATAGACCAGACATATTACCCAAAGCATCGTCAGGCCCTCGCGGGAATTTTCGGCGCGCGCCGCGGATATTGCTTCGTGATCTACGATCACAGTTCCGTCTGCATCGGTTATTTCTGCAATATAATAAACTTTCGCATTTGGACTTTACGGCATCTCGGAGCCGTTATGCAGCCGCTCCTCTGACAAAAAAGACACGACGCCCGGGAGAATGAAGGTCTGTGCGAACATTCCGGTTGGAGGTCGTGTCTATAAAATAATTATACGGATCGATCCGAAAAAAGCAAGAAAAATCGACCGAACGGGGCGCACGGCTATGCGCAGAAGCGGTGCTTGCCGATCTGCACGATCAGCGGGCGCGACCAGATCCACTTACTCGTCGCCGTGACGGGATTGAAGTAGTAGATCGCGCCGCCGGTCGGGTCGTAGCCGTTCATGGCGTCGCGCGCGGCGGCGTAGGCGCTCTGCGCGACCGGCTCGTCGAACTGCCCGTCGTCGAGACAGGAGAACGCCCCGCGCTGATAGATAACGCCGGAGAGCGTGTTCGGGAACGACGGATGCGCGATGCGGTTCATCACGACCGCGCCCACGGCGACCTGTCCCTCGTAGCTCTCGCCGCGCGCCTCGGCGGAGATGAGCCGCGCGAGCAGCGCCACGTCGCCGGAGGTGTTCTGCTCGATGAGCCCCGCGGACGAAATGCCGAGCGCCGCGAGCGTCTCCGCGCCCGCCTTGCCGTCGGCGGCGAGACCGTTTTTCTGCTGGAAGAGCAGCACCGCCGCCTCCGTGCGGCTGCCGTAAACGCCGTCCACGTCGGCGCTGTAGTAGCCCCAGTCCTTGAGCTTCTGCTGAATTTCGGAAACGACGCTGCCGGTAGAGCCGCGCTTATACGACGCCGCGTCCGCCCTCTGCGCGAGCGTGATGACCGCTATATTCACCGCGAACAGCACCGCGATCGCAATGCAGGCGCGTTTTATTCCATATTTTGTCATAAAAACCCCTCCAAACCGTTTTTCATAGTTTGGAGGGGTGCAATTTGTTTTATGATGTCAAATTTTAGTTTTTCTTTGTGCGGACTTCCTCGTTCACGCGCGCGATGAAGTCGTCGAGAGCCATGACGCCCTCGTCACCGCCGCGGCTGCGCACCGCGACCGTGCCGCTTTCGGCTTCCTTGTCGCCGAGAACGAGCAGATACGGGATCTTCTGGCTGCGGCCTTCGGCGATCTTCTTGCCGATCTTCTCGTTGCGAAGATCCTTCTCCACGCGCAGCCCGGCAGCGTCAAGCGCGGCGGCGACCTTTTCGGCGGCCTCGTTCGCGCGGTCGGTGATCGTGAGAACGCGCACCTGCACGGGCGCGAGCCACACCGGGAACGCGCCGGCGTAGTGCTCGGTGATGATGCCGATGAAGCGCTCGATGGAGCCGAGAACGACGCGGTGGATCATGACCGGGCGGTGCTTCTCGCCGTCCGCGCCGGTGTACTCCAGCTCAAAGCGCTCGGGAAGCTGCATGTCGAGCTGGATCGTGCCGCACTGCCAGGTACGGCCGAGGCTGTCGGCCAGATGGAAGTCGAGCTTCGGGCCGTAGAACGCGCCGTCGCCCTCGTTGATGACGTAGCTTTTGCCCATCTCGGTCACGGCGGCCTTGAGCGTTTCGGTGGCGAAATCCCAGTCCTTCACATCGCCCATGTGATCCTCGGGCATCGTGGAGACCTCGATCTCGTAGCGCAGGCCGAACACGGAGTAGACCTCGTCGAACAGGCGGACAACATTCTTGATCTCGTCCTTCATCTGCTCCCAGGTCATGAAGATGTGCGCGTCGTCCTGCGTGAAGCAGCGGACGCGGAAGAGGCCGTGCAGCGCGCCGGAGAGCTCGTGGCGGTGGACAAGGCCCAGCTCGCCCACGCGCAGCGGCAGATCGCGGTAGGAGTGCGGCTCAGACTTGTATACGAGCATGCCGCCCGGGCAGTTCATCGGCTTGATGGCGTAGTCCTCGCCGTCGATGACAGTGGTGTACATGTTCTGCTTATAGTGCTCCCAGTGGCCGGAGCGCTCCCACAGCGCGCGGTTGAGGATCATCGGCGTGGAGATCTCCACATAGCCGTAGCGCTTGTGCACCTGACGCCAGTAGTCAATGAGCGTGTTGCGCAGCACCATGCCCTTCGGCAGGAAGAACGGGAAGCCGGGGCCTTCGTCCATGAGCGTGAAGAGGCCGAGCTCCTTGCCGAGCTTGCGGTGGTCGCGCTTCTTGGCTTCCTCGATGCGGGCGAGGTACTCGTCGAGCATGTCCTTGCTTGGGAAGCTCACGGCATAGAAGCGCTGGAGCATTTTGCGCTTGGAATCGCCGCGCCAGTAGGCGCCCGTGACGTTCGTGATCTTGATGCCGTTGCCCTTGATGCGGCCGGTGGAATCGAGATGCGGACCGGCGCACAGGTCGGTGAACTCGCCCTGGCGGTAGAAGGAAATGACGGCGTCCTCCGGCAGATCGTTGATCAGCTCGACCTTGTAAGGCTGCTCGGCCTTTTCCATGAGCGCAACGGCCTCGGCGCGGGGCAGCTCAAAGCGCTCGAGCTTCAGCTTTTCCTTGCAGATCTTGCGCATTTCCTTCTCGATGGCTTCAAAGTCGTCGGGAGAGAAGGTGTGCTCGCTGTCGATGTCGTAATAGAAGCCCTCTTCGATCGCGGGGCCGATGGCGAGCTTTGTGCCCGGGTACAGGCGGCAGATCGCCTGCGCCATGACGTGCGAGCAGGTATGATGGTACGTTTTGCGGTATTCGGGATTTTCCCAGCTGTAAGCGTTCTCTTCCATGATGTTTCCTCCGATGTATATTACTCTTTTGCAAACAAAAAAAGCACGCCCGCGCCAAAAACGGCACAGGGGTGCTTTGAAAACACGGTTCCACCCTGTTATTTCACTCATTGACCCATAACGCGGTCAAACGGGCGGGCATTTCCTCCCACCGGCTCCGGGACGGTCGATACCGGGCTCGTCCGCAGGACGCTTTCACCAAAGCGCGTCCCTCTCTGCGCCGACTTCTCCGGGCGTTTCCCTTCAACGCCTATGTCGGGACTATACACCCAAAAAATGCGGGTGTCAAGCCCCCTGCGCCGCACGCTGCAAAAGCGCCGCCAGCGCGAGCAGCACGGGCTGATGTACAAGATAGATAAGGAGCGAGCGGCGGCTCAGCCACGCAAGAGCGCGCGGCGCGCTTGCGTACTTCTTCTCCGGCGGCATATCGCCGAGCCTCTCCCCTGCCGCAGCCGCGGCGAAAAAGAGTGCGCCCCACGGCAGCAGCGGATAATAATCCGCCGAGGCGAATGCCGCCGTGCGCAGCCCGAGCGGAAAAAGGAACGGCACGCCCACCCGCACACGGATGGGCAGCATGAACGTCAGCGCAAAAATGAGCAGCGCCGCGCCGCAGGCATAGATTTCCGGGAGAGCCTCCCAGCGTTTGCGCGCCGCAGCATACAGCAGCATGCACACGCCGAGCAAATGCAGTATGCCCCAGTATACGGGAGCGCCGATAAGATATGTCACCGCGGACACAAGAAGCGCCGCGGCAAGCACGATGAGCCCCCGGCGCAGAGGGCGCTTCGAGAGACGCGCGCATACGCCGGAGATCGCGATAAAGCTCCCGGCGATCATATACCGCGCAAGCTCCATAACGCCGCTTTGCATAAGCAAGTCCGGCACAAGCCCCACCGACGCAAGATCAAAAAGAAAGTGCCATACGATCATGGCGAGCAGCGCCGCTGCCCGCCATGTATCGAGAAAGCCTATGCGTTTTTCGCTCACTTGGAAACGTTGAAGCGAAAGAGCGTCACGTCGCCGTCGTGCATCACGTAGTCCTTGCCCTCAAGCCGGACAAGGCCTTTTTCCTTGGCCGCGGCCATGCTGCCGCAGGCTTTGAGATCGTCAAACGCCACGATCTCGGCGCGGATGAAGCCCTTTTCAAAGTCGGTGTGGATCTTGCCGGCGGCCTGCGGCGCTTTGGTGCCGCGGCGGATCGTCCAGGCGCGCACCTCGTCGCTGCCCGCCGTCAGGAAGGAGATGAGACCCAGCAGCTCATAGGACGCCTGAATGAGGCGCTGCAATCCGGATTCGGTCATGCCGAGCTCTTCCATGAACACGGCGCGCTCCTCCTCATCCAGCTCCGCGATCTCCTGCTCAAACCGGGCGCACACCGGCAGCACGCGGCTGCCCTCGGCGTCCGCGAGCGCCTTGACCTGCCGGTAGTAGGCGTTGTTCTCCGCCCCGGCGGAGAAGCCGTCCTCGTCGAGATTTGCGGCATAGATGATGGGCTTGTTGGTGAGAAGGTCGGACGCGGCGATGATCTCGCGCTCCTCCTCGTCGGCCTCAAAGCTGCGGGCGGAACGTCCGCCGTCCATCCACTCGATGAGGCGGCCTAGGACCTCGGCTTCCTTTTTGAATTTCTTGTCGCCGCTCTTGGCGTTTTTCTCCGCCTTGTCCTGGCGCCGGCGGAGCATTTCGATGTCGGCGAGGATGAGCTCGAGATCGACGGTCTCAATGTCGCTCACGGGGTCGTGCGAGCACTCGTGGCGGATGATATCGGCATTATCAAAGCAGCGGACGACGTGGACGATAGCGTCCGTGTTGCGGATGTCGCCGAGAAACTTGTTGCCGAGACCTTCGCCCTGCGACGCGCCCTTGACAAGACCCGCGATATCCACGAATTCGATCGTGGCGGGGGTGTATTTCTTCGGCTGGTACATCTCCGCGAGATAGTCCAGCCGCGCGTCCGGCACGGTGACAACGCCGACGTTCGGCTCGATCGTGCAGAACGGGTAGTTCGCCGACTCCGCCCCGGCGTTCGTCAGCGCATTGAAAAGCGTGCTCTTGCCCACGTTGGGCAGACCCACGATACCAAGTTTCATAGCTTCGTTTATCTCCTTACGGTGAATTGGCTCTGTAACAGGGGAATTATAGCAGATTTTTTCCCATCTCACAAGCGGTATTCACGCTTTTGTATCCGGCGTGGGTGAGATCGCTCTTGCGGCGATACTTGAGCGGGATACGTCGGCGTTTTCTTATTCCGTATAGGAAAATATCTCTTCCACGGTGACGTGAAAGACCTTGGCGATATCCATGGCCAGCTTCAGCGAGGGGTTATACCGTCCCCGCTCAAGATTGACGATCGTTTCGCGCCGGACACCGACGAGGTCGGCAAGCTCTGACTGCGTAAGTCCCTGCTTTTCCCGGTATTCCCGGATCTTGGTCGTCAGCGCCATCTCAGACTCCCTTGTTATCCATATAGCAGAACAAAACCGTGCGGATGACCGCGAGCAAAACCAGCGTCCCCATCAGGCCGTAGCCGATGATCTCCGTAGAGATCGCAAATCTCCCGGCGGCGCAGACAAAGCCGAGCGCCACGATCAGCCCAACGACGATCTTCAGGCAGATCGCATCGCACCGTTTGAGATTTGCCTCCGACATCTCATCCGGCTCTTCCTGCTTATATTTTTTGACGCGGATAGAACGGGATACAAAATAAAAGAACGCGAAAACATCAATGGCGTACTGGATGGTCGTATAATAGTCCTTCCAGTCGTTCCGCGCCCACAGCCAATATGTCATGGCAAGAAGAACGGCATAAACAATCTTGTCCGCAACCAGTTCCCGCAGCGATACTTTTTTCATTTTCATATAATGCCCCCCACATAATGCAGCAAGTGATATATTTATCACATTCGATGTGGTAAATATATCACTTTACAGTTTCCATGTCAATAGCAATATGCGAAAAAAATCACACATCAGACCGGCGCTGCTGCCGGAGCTCTTCACGTTTTTTCTTTGCGGCATTGTCGAGCAGCACGCCGGCCAACAAACCGAGACTGATGCCGGGCGCCAAGCCCCAGACCATCTGGCCGCACATCTGTCCAACGGACATACCGATGGCGATACCAAACAGCATATAGATGGATACCTGGCTGGAAAGCGGGCTCTCCAGCACAAAGCGCGGGCCTTCCTCCCTCGTTGTTCCGTCCGGCACAAAGCCGCACTTTTCGAGAACACGCTGCGAAGCCTTGTTCTCCGGGTCTGTTTCGGCCTCCACAAACACCACATCCTTCTGCTGAAACGCCCATTGTGTCATGGCCTACACCGCTTCGGTGGTATAGCCCTGCCCCTCGTACTCTGGCAGAACACCGTACCCGATCTCCACAGCATGCTTTTTGACCGGCCCTTTGAAGCCAAGATCGCCAACATACTCCTGCGCATCTTTCAGCACCATCGACCACGGCGCGTACCAGACCCGGTTTCCCGGATCGCTTTTGCCGCCGGAGAGCATTTCGCCGTAAGCGGCGCGAAGCTCGTCGGAAGGCGTGCGCTCGATCAGCGCTTCGATCTCCGCGTCCGACATGGGACACAGCGTCAATCTCTTTGTTTTGATTTCCGTTTTCATGGTATATTCTTCTTTCCGCACGGGTCAAACTTCGATTTCATATCCATATTCGTGCAGCACAAAGCCATTTACGGAATTGCATCGGAATCATTCATAATGCTTCCCCATGATCTTCCGATTTCCTGCATTGTTTCGTATTTCATCTTTTCATCCCCAGCGCCTTTGACAGTCGGAACGGGGCATGACGTTTCGTCATACCCCGTTAAATATTCCGGTTTTAAAAGATCTTTGAGAGCAGCACCGCCGCCGCGACGACTGCGGCGAGGGCCACGGCATAGAGTGTGCCGGTCACGAGCGGCTTTTTCGGGTGCGAGATGCGCCCGTACTCGTCGTTCTCCGGCGGCACGGGGCTGGGCAGCGGCAGCTCGCTCTCGAGCTGCGCCACGGCTTCCTCCTCGGAAAGCCCCTGCTCCTTCAATGCCGTGAGCTTTTTCTGATATTCTACGATCTTATCCAGCTTTTCCTCCGCGGGAAGCTGGTTGAAGCGCTTTTCCAGTTGAGCAAAAAATTCCGCTCCGGTCGCCATAGGTCGTTCCTCCTTTAATTCTCCGGTCACAGAAGCTCCCGGTAGTACAATCCGCCGGTGCGCTCCCGCTCCGATTTTCTTCCTGCGCGGTAATCCGCCGCGACGGCGGCGCACTCCGCCGCCGATTCACGCGTGAACCACAAAATGCAGTGATCCAGGCCGCGCAGGTCCTTATCCGCAATGTGCAGCGGCACGCTGTTCAAAAGCGTCGAATACTTTTTCTCCCCGCACTCGACCGGGAATTTGACGCCGCGCCGGTCGGTGAGCTCGCCTCTCGCGCGGCACGCCGCGCAGCCGATCTGCGCGCGGAGCGGGCAGTTCCGGAAATGCATGAGCGGCAGACGCCCATAGACGATCGCGCCGAGAGGGATACTCCCCCCGAGTGATTTGATGCCGCGCATCGAAAGCTCAAACGAAGCCGTGACGCTCGCAAGCCCCTCTTCCTCATAGTGGCGCAGCGCCTCGGTGTTGAGGATGTTGAGCCCCGCGCCGCCGTGCAGCGTGAGTCCCCGGCGGCGTGTGAGCGGAATGGCGTAGATGTTGTCGCCGTACACCTCGCGCAGCCCGGCCTCTTTCAGCGCCGCGAGACGCGCTTCCAGCGCTTCCTCGTCCGCAGGCCAGAGGATCGCCGGGAGGACGCCGATGAGCCGTTCGCCGAACGTTTCAATGATCTCCGGCGTAATGCGTTCCACGGGCAGGAGGATCTTATCAAAGCTCTCCCCTGTAGGGATCTGCGAAAGCTCCGCAAAGCGCGCCCACAGTGCGCCGGTGCGGCTGCGGTCCCGCTTTTCCGGTGCCGCCGGCGCGGGAGCGTCGGATCGGGGCCACGGCCTTGCCGCGCCGCGCGCGTCCAGCAGCTCGTAGAGCGCCTCGCGCCGCAGCGCGTTGAGCGCGCTCGCCGGGAGCATGTATCCGGGCGCGATATCGGCGGTAAAGTCCGTCACGGCAAACGGCGTGCCGCCGGTCTTGACAAGATTCTTTTCGGCGCTCGCGGCATCGAGCGCTCGGTTGATCGCCTTTTCGGGCGCATCGCCCGTGACAGTGCAGGCATTCTTCCCGTCCGACACGGTGAGCGCGCTCTCTGTTTCCGTCAGCGAAAACGCCATCGAAACGCCGACGCGCGGCGTCTCCTTTTCATAGAGCGCGGCAAGCGACTTGAGTACCTTGTCGGCGCTCTGCACATCGTCCTTGGTGCGGTAGCCGAACATGGCCTTATCGCGTTTGCCTGTAAGATACCCGTCCGTAAAGCCGCTGCGGGAGAACACGGCGCGGAGCGTATCCTCGTCGTAAGCCTCTCCCGTGAGCGCCTCGCGGCAGGCGGTCACGACCGCGGCAACGTATTCCGGGCGCTTCATGCGCCCCTCGATCTTGAACGTTGTGATCCCGGCGTCCGCCATCTCCTGCGCATGGCGCAGCAGGGACATGTCCTTGAGTGAGAGAACATGGTCGCCCCTGCCGCAGCGCCAGTCGAGCCGGCACGGCTGCGCGCACAGGCCGCGGTTGCCGCTGCGTCCGCCGAGCATGGCGGAAAGATAGCACGCGCCCGAAACGCTCATGCAGTGCGCGCCGTGGACAAACGCTTCCGCCCCCGCCGTTGTAAGGCGGGAGGCGATCTTTTCCATTTCGGAGAGCGTCAGCTCACGCGCGAGGACGATCGTCTCGCAGCCGAGATCCTGTAAATACAGCGCGCCGTCCAGATCGTGCACAGCGGTCTGCGTGGAGGCGTGGCGCGGCAGCGCCGGATACCGGTCGCGAAAAAGGCGCATAACAGCAGGATCCTGCAATATCACGGCGTCCGCGCCGGTCTCGGCAATGGCGTCCGCTTCCTCGATAAGCGCGTCCATCTCGCCGTCGGTCACGAGAGTGTTGACCGTGACGAAAACCTTTGTGCCGCGCTCATGGCAGAATTTCACCGTTTCCGGCAGGGCAAGATCGTCAAAGTTTTCGGCGTTGCGCCGGGCGTTGAAGTTTTTCGCGCCGAGATACACGGCGTCCGCGCCGCAGCGCACCGCCGCCGTGACCGCGGCAAAGCCGCCCGCCGGGGCGAGGATGATCGGTTTTGTCATAAAAGCTCTTTTTCCTCCGCTCGTTTTTCCCGCAGGAACATGAGAAGAAAGCTCACCGTGAGCAGCGCGCACGAGATCCAGATCGTCCGCTCGCCGGCGCGCGCCGTGATCCACGCGCCTGCGCCCGCACCGAGAGCAAAAATGCCGATCACGCCGAAATACGTCAGCGCGCGGCGGAGCACGGCGGGGTTTTTATCGTGGAAATACTCGCACAGCGCTTCCGTGCCGCTGCGGAGATTGCCGATGCACATCGTGCTCGCGTAGGCGTGGCCGCGCACCTTGCGGAACGTCTGCACCTGCATGGCGCAGACGAACGACACAAGCATGTTGGCCGCCATGTTCCGCTCCTGCGGCAGAAAGCCAACGAGAAAGAGCAGCACGATCTCCGAGAGGATGATGAGCTGCCGCCAGTGGATCCTTTCCATGCGCTTAAAGCGCCGGTGGATGCACTCGGCAGCGAATACCCCGAGCGCGAACGAGAGCACCGGCACGAGATAGCGCACGGCGTGCGCCATGTCGCCCTCAAAAAGATAGGCGCTCAAAAGGACGATGTTGCCGGTCTGAGCGTTGGCAAACACCTTGCCGCGGCAGAGATAGGTATAGGCGTCCTGCAAACCGCCGGAGAGAATGATGAACGAAGCCGTCAGCAGCGAGTCAGACATCTGACCGCGTGCGGCACGATGGGAGGATGGCATGTGTTTCGCCCCGAATTTCAAGTAGAATACATTATATTATGTCACACTCCGCCCTTTTTCGCAAGAGCGCCGCAGCGAAAATGAACAGCGCCCCGTCTGTCAGACTGTATGGCCGCGCATTTCAAGATGCCTGAACAGCCCCTGTAAAAATTTTGCCTGAAAAATATCCCCCCGGGAGGCTTCCTCGAGATGAAAACCTATATTAAAATATGATTGCATATATTTCTGCCTGATTCCAACGCAACAGCACAGCGTTTCATAAGAAACCGCACACAGTTCTTTCTTGCAGGGCTATAGAGAAACGTCGATTCGGAGGGAAACTTGGAGAAACCGATCTTGCAGTATAATAATGGCGTGGTCGCCGCAAAGCTGGACCGCACGGAAAAAGAGCTGGTCTGCGGGGTTTCTTTCCATATTTTTCCCGGGGAGAGCTTGGCCCTCATCGGCGAGACCGGATCCGGCAAGACGTTGATCGCGCAGTCGATCATGGGTGTGCTGCCCGGAAATGTGAGCCTGGTCTCCGGTGAGATATCCTTTTGCGGAAACACTTTGCCGAAAGGAAAAAAACTCCGATTCATGCTGGGCAGGGAGATCGTGTACATCCCGCAGAACGGGCATGAATTTCTTGACCCATCCAGAAGCATTCGCCGGCAGCTGTTTGACAGCATCGGGAAGCTGGGCGTTGTGCCTTCTCAGCGATATGCCTTTGCCTGCGAAAAGCTGGCACAGGTAGGGTTTGCGCAGCCCGAAGCCATTCTGAAACAGTATCCCTTCCAGCTGTCCGGCGGCATGGCCCAGCGGGTGACCATCGCTCTCGCTCTTTGCTCCGAGGCAAAGCTTCTGATCGCCGATGAGCCCACCAACGGGTTGGATCAGGACAGCAAGCGGCAGACACTGTCCCTTTTGAACGAGCTTTTCCCGGATGCGGCAAAGCTGATCATCACCCATGATATTTCCGTTGCAGCGGAGTGTGACCGTATCCTTGTCCTGTGCGGCGGGAGAATGCTGGAGACAGGTATTTCATCGGAGGTGCTTGCCGCCCCGCATCATCCCTATACCAAAGCGCTGCTGGGCGCGTTGGTAGAAAATGGCATGCGGGAAACGCCGGCCTTGCGAACAGAAACCGGCTGCTGCCCGTTCTACCGCCGCTGTCCTTCGGCAAGGGATCCGTGCCGTACCGAAATGCCGCAGAGAAAAGCCAACGGACGAGAATGGTGGTGCTGTGCGGAATGATCTCCATTCAAAATATTGAAAAAAGCTTTAGCGGAAATCCTGTGCTTCAAGACGTTTCTTTTGATATTCCCGACGGCAAGATCTGCGGCGTTTTCGGAAAAAGCGGGATCGGCAAATCCACGCTTGCAAAAGTGCTTTGCGGTGTCTGTCCGCCGGATGCGGGCACGGTCACGCTGGATGGGCAGACGCTTGTTTCGGCAGACCATCCGTATGACCGCAGGCTGGGTATCCGCATTCAAATGGTTTACCAGCAGCCTTACGCCACATTAGACCCCTCTCAGAAAATCGGGGCCGGTTTTACAGAGCTGATACGCTATCACCGTTTCCGTCCGAAAGGCGAAGAGCTGTCACTGACAAAAGAAATGCTGGACAAGGTTGGCCTTGCACCGCAGATCCTTGCCCACCTGCCCCACCAGATCTCCGGCGGCGAGGCGCAGAGAGTCGCCATCGCACGGTGTCTGCTATTCCGGCCGAAACTGCTGATTTTGGATGAAGCCACCTCCATGCTGGACGTGTCCACGCAGGCCAATGTGCTGGGAATGATACGGCGGCAGATGCGGGAGAACGGAGGCGGCATCCTGCTTATCAGCCATGATGAAGCGCTGGTAAAATCACTTTGCGATCAAATCTATGTATTTGATAACACAAAACAAAAGGAGAGAAGACAATGATGAAAAAAATCACCGCTCTGCTGTTGGTTATGCTGATGGTGTTTGCCATGGCAGCCTGCGGCGCGGCTCCGGCAGGACCTGCGCAAGAACCATCTGCACAGCCGGCCGCCGATGCTCCGACTGCGGAAGCCGCCGAACCGACCCCCGCCTCTCCCATCGACACGCTGACCGTCGGCACGACGGCCTCCATCGAAACCGCCGTATTCGGCGAGTACAACTTCGATATGCTGGCCAGCGGTGTATCCGAATTGCCTCTGGTCTATCAGGATACCAAGGGCGAATACCATCCGCTGTTGGCAGCCTACAGCACGGAAGACGCCGCCACCTGGACCTACACCATTCAGGACGGAATGACCTGGTCCGATGGAGAGCCCGTGACGGCAGAGGACATTCTTTTCACCCTCCAATACGATCAGGCCAACGGCAGCGCCAATTTTGAGGCCCAGACCGCGGAAGACGGAAAGGTTACGGAAGCCAAGTACACCGGCTGCACCATCTCCGACGATATGATGAGCATTTCTCTGACGCTGGCGTCTCCCAATGTCCGGGAACTGAGCAACATGACGTCCTTCCGCGTGATGCCCAAGCATGTTTATGAGGGCAAGGACACCGTCACCGATGAGGAAGCTCGGATCACCTGCGGCCCTTATGTGCTGGAGTCCTTCAACAAGGAAGCGGGCACCATCACCTTCGTTGTGAATGAAAAGTATCCCCGGCAGCCCAATGTGGAAAAGATCGTCTATCAGCTTTTCGGCAATGAGGATACCATGTATCTGGCGCTCCAGCAGGGTGATATTGATATGGTCTGGGCCTACTCCACCGGAGTGGCCGGCACCTATCAGGATGTGCTGGCCGGTGATGCCAACGTGTCTTTGATCAATGTGGCGGCGGCCAATGCGCCCGCTGTGCTGGCATTCAATAACGCGAAGGGTCTGTTCACCAACGAGGATCTGCGTCAGGCGGTCTCCTACGCGCTGGACTACGATGCTTTCAAGACATATTTCGGCAGCGCTTATGCCGAGATCCCCAACCGGGGCTTTGTACCCGCCACCACAGTCGGTTACAAGGATACCGAAAAACTGACGACCGACGCGTCCAAGGCAGATGAATACATGAAGGCGGCCGGTTATACCGAAAAGAACGCCGACGGCTTCTATGTGAACGCAGACGGTCAGGCCGCTGCCTTCACACTGACGGTCAACGCCGCCAAGGAGACCCATGTGGGCTATGCGGAAATGATCAAGACACAGCTGGAGGCATTTGGTATTCAGGTAAATCTGGATACGGTGGACAAGGATGCCTACAACGCCAAGACCAGCAACAAGTTCTCCGAGAACAACATCACCATGGAAGCGGCTATCTATGGCTACACCGCTGCCGGTATGGGCATGGGCAACGGTCTCGGTTCCATTTATGTGGACGGCAATCACGCCGTGCAGGGCGGCTGTCAGGTGTTTGACGAGGAGTTTTCCGCGATCCTCCGTGAGATGAAGGCTGCCAAGACGATCGAAGACTACTACACGGGCGCGGCAAAGCTGCAGGACTACTACGCGGCGCATATGCCGCTGATCGCTCTGTACTGGGACAACATGATGCTGGCCTATTCCTCTTCGCTGGACAACGTGACGGTTGACGCTGTGTTCGGACTGAACAACGTCAACAACTGGTTCAGCATCACCAAAAAATAATCGTTTTAACGCAGGAGGCACACCGGTGAAAAAGTATCAAAAGAATCTGATCCTTGCACTGGTGTGCTTTCTGATCGTTATGGTGCTGAACTTTTTTCTGCCCCGGCTTCTGCCGGGGAATCCCATTGCCTATCTCACCGGCTTTTCCGAGGAGGATATGACCCCTGCCCAGGTGGCTTACTACCGGCAGGCCCTCCATCTGGACGAGCCGCTATTCGTACAGTTTGGGTACTATCTGCGCTCGCTCTTTGACGGTACGCTTGGCTATTCCTACAAGAAGGAAGCCCCGGTTTCCGCCCTCATTGGGCAGCGGCTGGGATACACACTGCAGATCACGCTGCCCGCCGTGCTGCTCAGCACGGCGCTGGGACTTTTGTGGGGACTGCACTGCGGCTACAAAAAGGGCAGTGTCTTAGACAAGCTGTCAACGACATTTCAAATCGTGGTCAATACAATGCCTTCGTTCGTGATCGCGCTGGTGCTGATGATCCTGTTCTGCTTCCGGCAGCGGTGGTTTCCCTATACCGGCCTGAACAGCGCCGGTGTTTCCCCCGGAACGGCTGCATATCTGTGGGATCGGATACGCCACCTGATCCTTCCCGTGCTTACCCTGACCATCGCTGCTGCTCCATCCCGCTATCTGCTGATGCGCAATACCGTCCGTCAGGTGACGGAAGAAAAGTATGTGCTTTACGCAAAGGAGCGGGGATTGTCCGATCATAAGATCAAATTTGGGTATATCCTGAAAAACATCGCTCAGCCCTTCATTACCATGGTGGGCATGAGTGTCAGCACCTGTATCGGCGGGCCGTTGGTGGTGGAAAACATCTTCTCCATCGGCGGCATGGGGAGGCTGCTCTCTGACGCCGTGTATACGCTGGATTATCCGCTGATGCAGGGCATCCTGTTCGTTACAACGGCCATCATGACCGTCTCCATTGTTGTGACGGATGTGATCTGTATTTTGATCGATCCCAGAGTTCGGTTGGGAGGTGGTCAGGTATGAAAAAGCGCTGCGTCCCGCTGGCACTTGGCGGAATACTGCTGTTCTTCTTCCTCGTGGCTGCCGTTTTCCCGGCTGCGTTTACGAGTTACGGGCAGAAAGAGATGTTTGCCCCATGGCTTACGCCATCCCCGGCGCATCTCCTTGGCACCAACGCGTTGGGATATGATATTTTTACGGAGTTGGTATACGGCACCCGGCAAACGCTGCTGATCGGCGTATCCAGCAGCGTCCTGACACTGGTTCTGGGAAGTGTGATCGGTACACTGGCGGCCGGAAAGAGCGTGGTCGGCGGGGTATTGAATGGTGTCATCAACATTTTTGTGCTTCTGCCAAAGCTGGTGACGATGATCGTACTTGCCACCTTTCTGGGCAGCTCCAGCCGGAATCTGATCCTGCTGATCGCCGCATTCAGTTGGGTGGGCACTGCCCGGAACGTGAGAGCCAAGGTGATCCATCTTAATGCCCAGCCTTTTATTGAAAATTGCGTGATCCAGGGATACCGTCATGGGCATATTGTTCTGCACCACATTATTCCCAACCTGTACGACGTGCTGCTCTCCCGTTTCCTTTTGGGGGTCAACAGCTGTATCATGATGGAGTCTACGCTGAGCTTTCTCGGCTTTGGCGACCTTTATTATCCCACTTGGGGCACGATGATCAACTTTGCCTACAAGCGGGGCGCTTTTCTCCGGCAGGCATATGAGTATCTGCTGTCGCCGGGTGTGTGCATCATGCTGCTGTCGCTGTCGTTTTATCTGATCAGCCTGTATTTTGAGCATAGGCAAGCCACGATTCAGGATATATAGGAGGTCACACCATGCAAAAAGAGTTAAAGTCCCTGTGGGATACATGCGTGACATTTCACGGCCACGGCTGCGGCGGTCTTGCGGTCGGCTTTCGCGCCGTCCTGTACGCGTGGGAGCTGTTCGGGAGCGGCCGGGCGGCCGAGGACGAGGAGATCGTATGTGTTGCTGAGACGGACGCCTGCGGCGTGGACGCTATTCAGGCGCTGATGTCATGCACCGTCGGAAAGGGCAACCTGATTTTCAATTTACAGGGGAAGAACGCCTTTTCCTTTTTCCGCCGTTCGGACGGAAAGTCCTTCCGCCTTGTTCTGCGCCCCACGCCGGATAAGACCAAGGACGAACGCCTGGCATGGCTCATGGATGGGGATTTTCACGAGATGTTCGACGTGAAGGAGGCTCCGGCGCCGGTACCGGAGGAGGCCCGGATCTTCAAGACCGTTACCTGTTCCGTATGCGGAGAGCGTTTTGCTGAGAGCTTTGCCCACTTGCAGGACGGAGAGATCGTCTGCTCCGCCTGCTATCGCCCGTATACACGGGGGCTGTGATGGAATATCCGTTTGATGAACTGCGCGCCGGGATCGGAAGCCAGATCATGAATCTTCCCGCCGGGATCCCCGATTCCGAGGCGGTCACGCAGGCAAAGGCGCTGCCGGACTCCGTGGGGAAATTTATGGCGTTGGGAAAAGCTCTTTCCCGGCAGCTTCGTTATCGGGAAGCCATTGATGCCTATACGGAGGGGCTGAAATCGGAACCGGAAAGCCTGCCCTTGCTCCGACTACGGGCGGGACGGTATCTGACGACCCTGCAAAGCGATCTTGCCATCGCTGATTTCGAGAAATGTCTGTCCTTAGGAGCAGATAAGCCGGACTGCCTCTATCGGATCGGGCTGGCACATTACTACGCCGGGCGGTATGCACAGGCGATAGAGATGTTCGAGAATTGTATGCCCCTCTGCGATGAGGAAATGGGCATTGCCGTCATGTACTGGCATACGCTAAGCGCAGCACGGGCGAAAAAGCCGCCGGCACTTCTGAAGGACTATCCTCCGGGCATGACAGTGGGCCATCATACCGCTTATGAAAAGGCCATGCAGGTTTGGAGCGGCACAACGCCGCTGCCGGCCATGCTTCAAATGCTGGAAGACGAAAAAGATGATCTGGAATACAGCATTGTGCTGTATGGTCTTTTGTGGTATCCGGACTGTGACGAGCAGGAGTGTCTGTATGAAAAGCTCTTGTCCCGCGGCGGCTTTTGGCCAAGTTTTGCGTATCTCGCAGCGTGGAACGATCGGTCAAGAGCCTTATAGTCTATCTTCTCCAGTCTTGCAAACAGCAACTGCGCCCGAGTCCGCTGCTATGTTGGCGATCTCTGCGTTGGCGGCCGGCTTATCGGCATATCAAAAAGCAACTGTCAGAGACGTTGAATAATGTCCGCACCGCATGACGATTAAGCGAAAGAGCAGAAATAAAGTGCAAGAGCCATCCGCGTTTTGAAACGGCTACACGGATTTCGGAAGAAATGGACATCGGCCTCGGCGGAATCGCGTTCCACGACAGAGCACCGCAAACCGCCGCCAAGTGCGCGGCAGATTTCTTTGCCGGTAAGAGTGACGCCGAGTCGCAGAAGCACATAGACCTGTGCATGAGCGCGGATAAGCTGAAAGGACACGTCAAAGAGAAATAAAAAGAGCCGATAACCCGTACTGCCTGATGGCTTACGGATTATCGGCTCTGCGTCTTTGCGCCCGGTTCTTTTGAATTGGATTTTTCGGCTTATTTGATCTGCCCATCGCCGCCCATAAGCGCGGTCATTTCCTCAATGCGCTCCAACGGGAACGGCGGCTCACAAAGAGGCTTCATCGCGATGCTCATGAGCTTCATGGGGTTGTCATCCGCAGCCACGCGGTTGGAGCTGAGCGCACCGCAGCGCTTGCAGCGGTGAATGATCGCCCATTCTCCGCCCTTGCGTACCCAGACGGCGATCGGCTCCATAATGCCGCCGCAGTCACTTGCCCGGTCGCCGGGTTCTATGTCTACATGAAGGCTTGAAAGGCAGTTGGGGCAGTGGTTGCGGTGGCTGCTGCCGGCATTTTCCGGCACACACGGTCTACCGCAGACCTTGCAGGTAAATGTGTCGTGACATACGTGGGTTTTATAGTACCCTTTTTCAAAGGTTTTGCGTTTGTTTTCGCGGTTCATTGGAAGTCCTCCTGAAGATGTGCGGCTTGTTCTTCGGGAGGAATGGCGTGTGAATGAATTTGCCAGACCTCCCGGTCAGGCCACACGCTCCGGTAATAAAATGGTAAGTTTCAAAAAATACTCCTTGTCTTTTTGTTAAAATATTTCCTGCCCGGATTTCGGATGACCGCCAAAAGGTTACCCCATAGCTTGTTCTCCCCGGACAGTGTCCTTAAATGTATCCCCTTCGTTTCGGCGCTGCCGCTCGAATTATACCGCTTTAAAACCAGTATATCAATAGGCAGAGCTAATTGCGTTCATCGTATTTTTTCCTCTCCATGGTCGCCCATTGTGTTCAGCTCAAGATTCATCCGGTCAAAATCAATAAATTTTCCATTGATTTAAAAAACAAGGGAATGTACACAGCTTCCGAAAGCCGTACTTTTCATACAGTCTGACGGCGCGGGCATTGTCGCTGCCCCAGGTGTTCTCCATATCTTCACACCCGGCGCATGAGAGAGGCAGAAACTATAAGCCTTTCCCACGCGCGAGTTATTCGTTTTAACAAAAAAGTTATTCGCTTTAAGACGTCTCAAAGCGAATAACTCCTTACAGATAGTATTCTCTATACAGATAATACTCTCTATCGTATAGAAGATCAGGCACGGGAGGATGTGTCTCCGGCAAGAACATGGCGGTACATTTTCTCTACCGGAGGGCTCATATTGACCGGCAGCAGGCGGATTTCGGGATGCTCATGCTGAAAGACAACAAAAAGCTGGTGGGCAAAGCCCTGCCCCATCCATTCGAGGCCGTCAAAATCCAGCGTGACCTCCTCAAAGCGATCCATGCGGTTGCAGAGGCGCTTTGCCTGCGAGCGAGACACCGGTGAGCTATCATAAATGTTCTTCAGCGGGATGCTTGTTTTTGTAAAGCCGCTGTCCGAATCGGCGTACCGGTCAAAAATCTCGGAAGTCTCCTTGTTGGAGGAGTTGGAAAGGCTCATATATACGCTCGTTCCGGGCACAGAGAATTCTTCCAGGTCGGCAAGGACGCTTTCCTCGTATTTGTCGATGCAGAAGACCTTGCCGTCCGACAGGATGATAAAGTCATCCATCATGCGGGAAGAGAAGAAAATTCCCTCGCCAGAATGGTTGGCGGAGTCCGTTGTCAGCTTTCCCTTGAAGAGTTCGCATATGGCTTCCTCTGCTGTGGGGAAACCGAAGTGCTCCTGCAGTTTATGGAAGATTCCCACGCCGTTGTCGGAAATGATGACTGCGGTGTTGACCGGATCACGGTCGACCCGGATATGCACCTCCGAAGCGAGCGAATGATCCATGACATTGTTGATCATTTCTGTGAAGGCATAGGCCCAAATGCCCTGCACATTTTTGGGCTCATCCTGAATGATCGGCGCAAGGTATTTCTGATAAGCGTACAGATCGGAATCCAGATCGCCCTTGCTGCGCTCCAGACAAAATTTATATTGCTTGCGCACAAGCTCATACTGTCCGCGTTTAACGCGGCGAATGACGCCCTGCTCGATCAGCTCGGTGATGTAACTGTGTACGGTGTTCTGGTTGATGTTCATCGTTTCAGACACGGTTTTGGTAACACGGGGGTCATGATGCGATATCTTTTCCAGGATATAGCGCAGAACGGCCTGCTTCTTTTCCCCCGTAAACTTCATACGATCGCATCCTTTCGTTAGAAAGTATAAAGAATTCTGCCCAGTTTGTCAATTGTTATTCGTTTTAAAGAAAAAGTTATTCGTTTTAACACTACTTAAAACGAATAACTCAAAACAATATGGCCTTAAAGCATGAAAAGGAGCATCCGATGAAACCTACACGCCGTATGGCGTCAATACGCGCCGGCTGCTGGTGCAGGGGTACCGCGTTCCCTATGAGCCGGAAACCGTTTCGGCTAAGATCACAGAGTCAGCCGGAGAGAATAGCAGAGTTTCCGGCTGGCAGCAGCAGTATTTCGCCGGCGCATATTACGGCGTCATTCTGGCTGACACCGTTGTCCCTGTATGGGGCATTGTACGGGAGACACGCCGGGGGGCAGTATCCGGTGTCGCCATCGGCATTTCTGAGGGGTGGGAGCATCGTCCTTTGGGGGCAGATCACGACAATAGACAAACGCCAATGTAGGCAATATCTTGGAACGTTTGATGCCCGGCAGATGGATGCCATTCGCCGCTGCATCGAGATCAGCATCGGGCAGGCTATTCCGGAAAGAGAAAACTTGCCTTAGAAAAGCTATCTATAAGAATTCGTCGGGAAAGTAAAACGAATTAAGGCAGAACAAGAGGCTGCGGCCGGTAAGAGCGAATTATGTAGGAAGAGATTATCTCGATAAATTGCGAGGAAGTGGGTTCAGCTTCCAATGGATAACCTGCCATCTGACAGAGCAGATCGGGATTGACAGACCATGCACGGGAAACGGCGGTGCGGATGTTTCTTTCGACGGCTGTCCAATTGCATTCAAAGTGAGCCGCTGTCTCCATGTAGATTTCTTTTGTGATCGCCTCCAGACGGGATTCGTCCTGAATGGCCAGGTAGATAGCGTACTCGGTATGTTTAAAGCCTTTGTAGCATCTTGTAATGCCAAGAGATCGCAGGATGTCTTGCACGGCTGTCATTGGTATATCCTCCCAAATCCAAAGATTTAAGAAGATGATAGAACCGATAACAGATAAATCGGTCTTTATCGCCACTTTTCGTCATTTTTCGACATATTTTCTTCTCATCTGGCGAAAGAAACAACAGACACTTGTTTTTCCAAGTCATCAAAAATGCAATCTATAAGGAGACGAAAATGGGCTTTAGCGATGTTTTGACAAACGGCTTGCAGGGGGCTTTAAATGTGATTTCCTGATGCGGCAAATGGACAACGGCAAAGTAATTGCCATCACGAACCAGAAAGGCGGCGTCGGAAAAACGACCACCGCCGTGAATCTCGGCGTTGGTCTGGCGCGGTTTCAAAGAAAGAAGGTGCTGCTTGTTGATGCGGACCCGCAGTCGAGCCTCACCGTTGCACTCGGGCATAAGAATTCCGATGCAATCGATGTGACGCTCGCCACTATCATGGAAGCGGTGATTGAAGACCGACCATTTCAGAAAGGCGCAGGTATCCTGCATCACAGCGAGGGTGTGGATATTCTCCCCTCCAACATTGAATTGTCCGGCATGGAAACCGGGTTATTCAATGTCATGAGCCGTGAGTACGTTCTGAAAAACGCTATCGACGGCATGAGAAAGGATTACGACTATATCCTGATCGACTGCATGCCGTCGCTGGGAATGATGACGGTCAACGCCCTGGCTGCGGCGGACAGCGTGATTATCCCCTCGCAGCCGAGTTTTCTGTCAACAAAAGGTCTGAATCTCCTGCTGCACTCTGTCTCAAAGGTGAAGCGCAGCATCAACCCCAAATTGAGCATTGACGGGATTTTGCTGACGATGGTAGACAATCGCACAAACAATGCCCGTGGGATTATCGAATCGCTCCGCAGCACGGTGGGACAGAACATCAAGGTATTCAATACCGAGATCCCGCACTCGGTTCGTGCGGTGGAATGTGCCCTGACCGGTGAGAGCATTTTCTCCCACGATAAGAACGGCAAGGTCGCTGCTGCCTACGAAATGCTGGCAAAGGAGGTGACCGAACTTGAAAGAACGGCCGTTGATCGATCTGGGCATGACTGGGTACGATGAGCTTTTTATGAACGATACCGAGCGCCGGGAGGCGATGCTTCCGAAAATATATAACGTCCCGCTTTCGGAGATTGACGACTTTCCGGATCATCCATTCCAGGTTCGCCTGGATGAGGATATGGATCAGCTTGTGGAGAGCGTCAAGGAACGAGGCGTTATTACCCCCATCACCCTGCGGCAGAAGGCAGACGGGCGGTATGAGATTGTGTCCGGTCACCGGCGTCGAAAGGCGTGCGAGCTGGCAGGCCTTGCAACCGTCCCGGCAGAGATCAAGGAACTGACGAGAGATGAAGCAATCATTTTGATGGTGGAATCCAATTTGCAGCGGTCTACCATCCTGCCGAGCGAAAAGGCCTTTTCATATAAAATATTCACATCCTCTACCATTTCCAGCAAAGGAGAACAATCCTCCCCTTGGAAAAGCGGGTATACCTGTTCAGATCTTTTATCCGGAGCCCTAGCATGATTGGGACTACAATCAAATTACAGAAATCGTTCTCTTCTGTCCAGCAGTTTCCGTGTGTATGGTTACCTGTAGTCACTCGAGTAAGTACAAAGTACTTTGCAGTCTCCCGCAGCGAAAACTGGTATTTTTTGATTACCGCTTCGCATACTTTGTCGTATACGAAAGAACTTCCATTATATCCAATGCTTCTATAGAATTTTGCCATATCCGCCGGCGGAAGAGACACTCTCAAATCAAAGAACCGCTCCAAATACCGACAGGCATCGAAACCGCTTCCATAGTGCTGTCGAATCGTATGCTGCAGTTCCTCCGCATTTATGGAAAAAACGAATGTGATTCTGTCATTCGCAAAATAGTGCTTGATTCTCTCCAAAAGTTTTACAGCGAAACTTGGTCTGCAGCGATCAAGCTCATCCACAAAAACGACAAGACGATTTCCCCTTTCACAGAGAAGCGAATCAAGAAAGTTTTTTATCTCTTCCTCAATGCTTTTTGCTTTTTTTATTTCCGCAAGAGGATCTTCGCCTCGGAGCGCATCAATTACCGCTGTCCAGTTTTTTCCTGTAAACGAATCCAGAACAGTAGATGCTATTTTTATGCAGTCGCCGTCTTTGGGAAGGGAGTAGTCTGACTCAACATCATTGATGATTTCATATACCAGTGATAAAACCGGATCCTCATCGCCGTCATTCGCCCATGCATCATAATACACGCAAACTTGCGGCTGAAAGTCAGGCATCGATTTTCGGGAAAAATCAGACCATTTGCTTTGAAAAAGCGACTTATCTGGTTCCGGGATCGTATGAACATGGTCGTTATTTGCATCCAAGAACATTTTAACCTGTTTTACGAAAAATGTTTTTCCGCTGCCCCAGCTGCTGTCAAGCGCAATCGAAAAATTGCTGTCAATAACATTCAGCATGCTTGCAAATCGGATTACATCTGCGCTTCTCCCGATAGTGTCGTTAACAAACGTTTTCCACAAATTATCATAGGATGGCAGTAATTCACTTGATTTCATTTTTGTTTCCCTCTTTCTGTAAGAAATATAAAGTGAGAGATAAAGAGAGATTATAAGATTGACATCCCGAAAGGAATATCTTTAATCGCTCATGCCTGTCTCATCACCATCCGTTGGGATGCTGTCAAAATAGGCGCGTAGCTGTGCATATTCAGCACAGCCTTTTCTCCTGCTGCTGGCGGATCGCTGCCGCCAGTTCCGCATCCTTTTCCGGCTTTCCTATCCTGCGGACAAAATCATAGTACCCGCTTCGTGATACGCCAAAAAATCGGCACATCGTGGATACTGAATATTCCGACCGATGACGATGGATAACAGCGTACTTTGCCCGTGGCCTCACTTCCTTTCTATGGATTGCAGAAAATCCCGCAACAGTTCATTCTCCATTTTCAGCCGCTTGTTTTCGTACTTGTACCCGGCTAATGTTTTTGCAGGCTTACGGCCTCGCTGCTTAGGAATACCTTCTGCATTTCGCCTACGCTCTCTTCTCAACAGTCCCTTTACTACATACTTGTTCTTAAATCCGTAGTATTCGGCGATCTCCCGCTGCGTTTTCCCTGCTTCTATCATTGCTTTAATCTCTGGATACAGCAACCGCACATGGGTATATTCTCTTTTTGACATAACAGCACCCCCTGATGTAGTTCTATTTTCCTACATCAGGGGGGTGTTTTGTCTATTGTCCGTTTTTACTGGTCCTGTTCAGTCCTCCGCCGGGCGGCTTTTTCTACTTAATATCTCACAACAAAGAATCGCAGCACCAGACGCCGGAAGAACTTGGTATTCTTCTTCAGTTGCACGAGAAGCGCATCGTGCAGGTGCTTGAGCTTCTCTCGCTGCTCTTCGTTCATCTCGTGCGTGCTGAACGCCGCTTCTTCCCACAGCGCGGCGCATTCCCCGTAGAGGGCTGCCGTGTCCTCGCCGCAGAGCTCCGCAACGCGCGGCGTCAGCGAATGGACCGATGCGCCGCCGCTCTTTATGCCCATATCACCGAGCAGCTCCCGGCAGTAAGCAAAAATCGCGCAGATACCCTTTGCCGTAGACGCATCGTCAAATCTGGCCAGCCGCTGCCGCAGCTCGCGCCGCTTTTTCAGATAACGTGCCAGCAGGAAGAGGATCGCCGCCAACAGCAGCCCCAGCAGCGAGAGTAGCGCCGTCTTTGCCGTTTCGCGGACATCCGGCCGTTCCTTTTCTTCGGACTGGATGTAGTTATCCTCCGTCATTTCCTCGGAGGCCTTGTCGTCGCCGTCCGATTCGTTCTCGCCGGTGTCATAGCCCTGGAAGATATCCGGCTGCTCCATCCGGTCGATGTACGGCGGCGTCACCTCAAACGGTACCCATCCGATGCCGTCCTGATAAAACTCCACCCAGGCGTGTGCGTGCGCCTCCGGGACGGTCAGGACCGCGTTTTCCAGCTGTCCCTCCACGTCCTCCGGGAAGATGAGATATCCCTCTACATAGCGCGCCGGGATACCGTAATGCCGGAACATCAGCGCTGCGGCCGTGGCATAGTGCACCGAGTACCCGGCACCGCTCTCCAGGAAGAAGCGCAGGAAGTCCTCGCCGTCGTCCCGGGTCTCCTTGGGCATCTCGGTGTAGGATGCATTGGCCGTGAGATACTCCAGAATCCGCTGTTTGGCCTTCTGGTAGGACATGTGCTGGCCGTTTTCCGTTTCCGGCTCGCCGAGCTCCCGCGTGAGATAGCTCTCCACGCTCTCCGGCAGCGCCGTATAGGCGTCATACACGAAGGTGTTGTACTGGCTCTCGCTCACGAGATACGACGAGAGCTCGTCCGAAGGCGTCTCCGCGTCCATCCGCAGGAAGCTCACCAGCTCCGTGTACCGCTTCACCTGATTCGGCAGAGCCGTGTAGGTATAGCTGTTCCGGCCGCGAAAGCCGCGGGAGAGGAGCGCGCTGTCGCCCAGATTCTCGCTGTCGAGCAGCGCCGCGTCCGCGCTGCACAGCTCATAGGGCGCGTAGACGTATTTCCGGCTGGCATCCACGGTGTGGACGGAGAGTGTGTTGAGATCATTGCTCGTCAATCGCCCGTCCAGAAGCGCCGCTGCGCTGGCAAGCTGCGTCTGGCCGTAAAAGCCGTTCTGATGCAGCCAGTAGAAAAGATTGGCGCTCGTGTACAGTCTCTGCTTATCCAGCGACGTCCAGCCGTCGCCGGTATAGCTCTCGCCGACAAAGCCGCGCAGATACAGCGAATCCGGCTGGCTCATCACGACCTGCAGAGCCGTGGCCTCCGGAAACACCAGATCACCCAAATTCCGGAAGTCGCCCTCCGGCAGCGCACGGTTTTCCGCTTTCCCGTAACGCGCCTGTCCGGCAGCAGTTTCCAGCGCCGCTTCCGTGCCGGAAGCGATTGCGCTCTTTTCGTAGCCGCGGACGGGGATAAAGAGTGCGGACAACCCCAGCGTCACGCAAAGGATCAGCGCGACGCTGCCCGCCGCCGATACGGTGGCTCCGCCGTCGGTGCGCAGGCGAAAGCCCCGCCCCCGATAAAACGCGGTCACGATCAACAGCGCCTCCGCACCGAAGAGACACAGCCCCCAGCCAAGCGCTGCCGTGCCGCCGGTAACGGCCTGCAAAACGACGAGCCCCAGCACGAAGAGCGTTGCAAGCAGTAAGTTTCCGTTTTTCACGATCCACGCGCACAGATATCCCAGCAGAAGCGCGAGCGGCAGCAGGAAGAATGTTGTCTGCCGCCAGACATTTCCCTCGGTCGCTGCAAAGTGCGTCAGGACCTTCCGCTGCGCCGTGCCGAGTGCGTCGGAGACGGCGTTCGCCGTCCGACAGAACCCGGAACGGACGTCCGGCAGAAACGCGAGCGTCATGCCGACGCCCCAGACCAGCAGCACAAGAAGCGCCGCCTGCCGGATACGGCGCTGCCGCTCCGGCAGAAATGCCGCCGCGATCACCAGCGCGCCGCCGAGCATAAGCAGCGGCAGATATACCGTTAGAGAAAAGGTCGTGCAGAACGTGCCAAGAATCCCGGCGAAGAGCGCTGCCGCGGCGATGGCGTCGCCGAACGGATACTTTTTCTGCCGGGTCAGGACGAAGGAAAGAGACAGATTGGATGTTTTCTTCATATCGTTTCCTCCGCCGCTCTCAAATCGCAATATAGCTCAGTTCCCGGAGATAGTTCTCCGGAGTGAACGCCATAACATGTACATTATCCGCATACAGCGCCTCCGGCCAACTCTCGTCCGAGCAGAGAAAGAGCGTAACGTGGCCGGCATGGGCGCTCAGCTCGGCAATGGACGCGGGAACGTGCGGCGCAAAACAGATCACATGGGCATAATCGTTCTCCGCGCCGTCCAGATACCGGCGCACCACGTCGCTCTCCTCATCCGCTCCGGCGTCCAGCAGCTGGGAGATCGCGCCGATCAGATCCTCGCTTCCGTGAACATCGGTCTGCTCATAAAGCCCGGTGCGACCGTCTGTCCAGCCCATGCCGAAGCGGACATCCTCCGCGGCGAGCACCTGCACAACGGAGCAGTACGCCTCCGCCAGCGTGTCGCGCACCGCCGCAGGCGACGCCGCGTCGTTTTCAAAGAGGAACATATACGAGGTCTCCAGCGGCAGCCCCGGCTCGCGGACCACCATGCGCTCCAGCTTGGCCGAGAGCTTCCAATGGATGCTACGCGGGCTGTCACCGGCGCGGTACTCGCGGATATCAAAGGTCTCCGCCGGGTCAAAGCCGGGCTTGTCCGGCGAGTACTCGGTGCCTTCGGCATCCATGCTCATGCGCGTTCCCACCGAGAGCGCCGGGGAAAACGTGTCCGGGAACACCGTACACCGCGCAGCCGCGTCCGTCGTATAAGTGCGGCGGGACAGGCCGAACAGATCTCGCACGGCCAAACACTCTACATGCAGCTCCACCGCGCCGCCGTGGCGGCTCTCGAGCGTGAACGGCAGCTTGGCCGCCGTCCGCCCCGGCAGACGCAGCGACACCGTCCGGCTCACGCTCTCTCCGGTGAGGCGGTTCTCCTCGCGGATCGTGCAGTCGATGCGTCCCATCGGGAGCGCCGTACGGTTATCCAGCTTCAGCATTCCCTCGGTCTTCTCGCCCTTGGCCGCGGACGGCGCCAGATGCAGCGATACCGCAGGGCCCGTCCGGCGGCAGAGATTGCACAAAACGCACACCATCGGCCCCGCAACGGACGCGAGTAGCAGCACCAGCGCATAGTAACGGTCGGTGAATACATACAGAAGCGCCGCGCCAACCAGCCACAGGCCGTAGGTCAATCGCGCTTTCCACATACCCCTTACTCCCCGCGGCCCGCCGCCGGCATGGGAACGCTTGCAAGCACGCTCTCGATCACGGAGGAGGCCGAGGTCTCCGTCATCTTCGCCTTCGGGCTGAGAATGACGCGGTGGCCGCTCACGTCCGCGAATATGGCGGCGACGTCCTCCGGCACGGCATAGTCGCGCCCTTCCATATAGGCGTGTGCCTTCGCCATGCGGCAGACGGCCAGCGCGCCGCGGGAACTGAGACCGAGCGTGATCATGGCGTGCTCGCGCGTCGCGCGGCTCAGCCGCGTCACATACTCATACAGGCTGTCCGCCATATGCACCGCCACGGCTTCCTTCTGCATTTTCAGCAACGCTTCCTTGTCCGCCACCTGCCGCACGGAGTCCAGCGGGTTTGCCGTGTGGCGGTCCTTGAGCAGATTCATCTCATCCGCAAAATCCGGATACCCCAGATGCAGCCGGATCATGAAGCGGTCGAGCTGTGCCTGCGGCAGCAGCTGCGTTCCCGCCGAGCCGACCGGGTTCTGCGTGGCGATAACGGTGAACGGCTGCGGCACGTCGTGCGCCTGGCCGTCCACGGTTACATGGCCCTCTTCCATGACCTCCAGCAGCGCCGACTGCGTCTTGCTGGACGTGCGGTTGATCTCGTCGGCCAGCAGCAGATTGCACATGACCGCGCCCTTGACATACTCAAACTCCTTGCTCTCCTTGTTATACAGGGAAAAGCCGATCACGTCCGACGGCACCGTGTCCGAAGTAAACTGAATGCGCTTATAGTCGAGTCCCAGCGCCTTGCTGAAGGAGAGCGCCAGCGTCGTTTTGCCGGTGCCGGGCACGTCTTCAAGCAGCACATGGCCGCCGGACAGCATGGCCATCAGCACCTTGGCGATGGCGTCGTCCTTGCCGAGAATGACCTTTCCGACCTCGCGCCGGATCTCTCCAATGATCTGATTCATTTCCCTGTCTCCTTCGTTTTTATCTCTTCGGTATGGGATGCTGCTTTTTTCTTTTTGATGATAATGAGAACGATCGCTGCGGCAGCAATCACCGCGGCGGCCGCCGCGATAATTCCAACCGTCCGGCCCGTCTGCGTACGGTCCAGCCGCTCTCTCGCGGCATAGAGCCCGCCCGCACCGGTGACGTACGCCCGGTCCGCCTCCGGCAGCGCCTCGATCTCCGCGATGACCTCTTCGAGCGCTGCGCGGTCGCCCGCGCCGAGCTTTTCTGCCGGGAACAGCTCTCCGGCGATGCGGGCGTTGATGGCCGCGACCTCCTGCCGCTGCGCTGCGATCTCCGTCTCCTTCTCCAGAAGGGCGGTACGCCAAGCGCTGTCCGTATCGCCGAGCTTATCGAGCAGCAGCGCCACGGTATCGGCATCGGCGAGCGTCGCCGGGCTCAGCAGCGCCGCGCAGACCGCGGCGTCCGCCGCCGTGAAGCGGGTGCTCCACGCCGTGCCCACTGTCCGGACGTCGAGTTTCTCCGCTGCCGGGACTTCCTCCGCCGGGTCATAGAAGGGCTCCTCGATATCCATGCCGAGAGCGCGCTCCCAGCGGAGAAGATACGTATAATTGAACACATACCGCCGCTCCCCGGCGGGAATGGCGTCATAGCGCGCCTGAAGCTCCGCCGCCGTCGCGGCGTCGGGCTCCGTACCCGCCGCGGCCAGCGCGTCGATCTCCTCGCGAAGCGCGCGCACGGCCTCCGCCGTTTCCGCGTCCGCTTCCCCGCGCAGATCGTACAGGCTGTGCAGCCCGTCCTTGAAGCGCATATATGCCGTCAGCGCGCCGAGCGCCTGTTCGCCCGCCATTGCGTTGGAGCCGTCCGCGCCCTTTTCGAGCGTGTGGGCAAAGCCGCCGTCCGGCTTGGCGAAGCGCAGCAGCGCGTCGAGCACGCTGCCGCCGCGCTTGACAAAGCGCGCGTCCGTTGCCGGGTCGATGCCGAGCGCGCACAGCGCGATGATGACCTGCGCCGCGCTCTCGGAGCTTTCGCCGTCGTCGCCGAAGCCGCCGTTTTCCATCTGGCAGGCCGAGAGCGCGCCGAGCGCCAGCTCGATCGCCTCGCTCACGGTGCGCTCGACCGTTGTTCCCGTCGCCTTATCCGTTACGGTGAAAACGTGGGTGCTGTTCTGATACGGCGCGAGCGCCTGCAGCGTCATGGCCGTGAGATCGGCGCTGACGCCCTCGCCGCTCAGCGAGAAGCCGCGCTCGGCCGACTGTGCGCTGAGAATGCGCGTGAGGATGGTCTCGCGCGTGTCGGCTGCGCCCGCCGGGACGGAGTAGCCCCGGCTGTCGAGCAAGAGCAGACCCCAGGTAAGGCCGTTGATGCCCTGCGCGCCGAGATCCTCTGTTTTGCCGCGGTCGTACACGCCGTCCGCGACGAGGTTGATCGTCTCCCCGGCAGCGTTTGTGCCGAAGGCCAGCGCGTCGCCGCCGCAGGCCGTGGCCACGAGACCTGTCCGGTGCCACTCCGAGGCGCGGATACGGTCCAGGCCGCCGCTTTCCTGATATTTCCGGCTGACGGCGTCCTCGAGCGCGCTGCCGTAGGCGGCATAGTCGCTCTCATAGCCCGCGCGGTACATATAAAGCGCGTACCAGTCAAGCCCGCCCGCTGCGGCGTATTCTGCCGTCTGCGTGCTGAGCATGGCGTCCTCGCTCACGCCGAGGCGTCCGGCGCACCATGAAACGATGCCGTCCATGTACCACGCGATGTCCTCGCGGGTATAGCCGCCGCCATCGGCGGCCTGCGCGGATGGCACGGGGCAGCACGCCAACACCAGAAGCAGCGCGAGCAGCAGAGAGGCGAGTTTCTTTCCCTTCACGCCGTCACCATTCCTTCCCGTAGCTGTTGATGAGGCCGTAGCCGCCGTTTTGTCCGACGTCCTTGCCGTAGGCCAGCGTGAAGCGGACGCGGAGCACCTGCCCGTCGAGCAGGAAGCACTCGGAAAGGCTGTGCGTCGGGTAAACGCCATCCACCTGATACATCCAGCCGGAGCCCTCGCAGAAATCGAATTGGCCGAGGGAGTTTTCGGAGTAGTTGTTCCATTTCAGGCCGTCCTCCTCGATCTTTTCCGCAAGATCTTCGGGGATGGACGCGCCGTTGGTGATGCCGTCGCGGATGATGTACGCGAGATAGAACGAGCCCGCGGCGTCGCCGCCGTAGTTATATTGGAAGCCGTTCTGGTTGAGCAGCTCCGTGAGCGTATACACGGCGTTCACGCCTTCGTAGATCGTTACCTGCGTGGGCGGGATGAGGTAGCCGAGTCCCACGGTCGTGGCCTCGACGCTTACCGTCGCCGTGCCGATGGGGTCACCGTTTTCCACGGAGTTGCAGTATATCTCATACGACCGGCTGGCCGAATAACCCTCGCGGTCGGTCGCCGATATGGTCACGATGTTGGTCAGATTCGGTTCAAAGTACAGCTCATATGTCGTATTCGAGGACGCAGGGCTGATCGGCTCGCCGTTGAGCACCACCGTTACGCCCGAGCCGTCCGCGCCGGAGGCGTAGATCGGCTCACCGAGATACGACGTCGCCGTAACGCTCAGCGGGAAGCGGCGGCTGTTGGTCGTCGCTATGTCGTCCAGATTGGTGACGATTGTCGGCCGGTTTGTTTCGAGCGCCGAGGTATCGTAAACGATCACGAAGCTCTGCTGATAGTTCAGATCGTTTTTGGCATCGTTGACGAGCAGCGTGATGGTGTTGTTGCGCGGCTGAAGCGTCACAAAGTATTCGCCGCTGTCGTTCGTGATGGTGACGCCGTTGAACATTACGCCGTAGCGCGCCGCGCTGCTCAGCCCCAGATCGCCGCGCAGCCGCGCGATGAACGAAAAGTCTGCGCTCTGTACGGTCATGTTGGCGAGATTGTGCTCGAAGAGGATGCTCTCGTCATAGTAGACCGTGTAGGACTTGGAAACGGTGCGCGTCGTTCCGTCGCGCATGGAGTACTGCGCCGAAACGGTGATCGTGTTCGCGCCGTTATCGAGCAGCACCGTGCCGGAAAACTGCGGCACGCCCCAGCCGTTGACCTCCACCGCGGTGGAGACGGGTGTGAGCGCGTGCTGCTGCAGCGCCTCGAGATTGTGCTGGATCGTAAAGGAATACCCGCGCACCGCCGAGGTTGAGCCGTTGACGATGGAGGTATAGAAATACACCAGATCCGTCGGCACGGTGTGATCGCCGTTCCCGCCAGGCTCGTCCGACTTGCCGTCGCCGGGCGACGGGCTCGGCGTGAGCGCACCGCTCGGCCGGTCCGCCGGGGGCGGCGTGAACACAAGCTCCGGCATATCCTCCGGTGGCTCCGGCGTCGCGTCCGCCGGTTCCGGCGTCGGGCTTGGCGGCTGCCTCAGCAGCTCCGTGCTTACCGAGAGCGAAGGATCGCTGTCGAGCAGAAGGAATGAGCTGTCTGCGCGATCGGTATACTCCTCGCCCGGCGGCGCAACCTGTGCCCCCGCGGCAATGTATATAAAGCCGAACAGAGCCGCCAGCACTATGAGCGTTGTGAGGAGGTTAACGGCTCTTCTTCGATTTTTGTTTCCCATGTTATCCGCCCTTCTTTTTAAGGCTTTCTTTGCTCAAAGTATCTGCGATAGGGTGGCTGCGCCATCCCCGCCGCCGAAGCGGAGGGATGACGCAGATTTTTCGTTGTTCGGGATAGGCCGCTTTATTCTTCGTCCTCGTCCCCTTCATGTTTTTTGCCGAGCACCAGCCAGAGCACGACACCGCCGCAGAGCACCAGCGGGATCACCCACCAGAGCCAGCTGAGGCCGGAGCCGGAATCGGTATCCGCCGTATTCTCGCTGGGGGTGACGCCGGTCTCGATCCTGCCGCCGGTCTTGCCGGAGACATCCGTGACGGTCGTTTCGCTCTCCGGCGTACCGGCGCCGGTCTCGCCGGCCGGGTTTGTCCCGGTCGTGCCGGTGGTTCCGGTCGCGCCGCCGGCCGTCGTGCCGGCGACGCCCATGTTCCCGCCGGTGATGGTGCTGCCAGGGGTCACGCCGCCGCCGCCCTGCGTTGGGCGGTCGCCGCTGGTGAGAATGCGTTTGTATGCCGCTTCCGCTGCAAGGAGAACGTTGTGGTTTCCCACGCGGGCGCGCAGTGTCTCGGAGAGCGCATCAAACGCGGTGCGCGCTGCCGTAATGGACGGGCCGCTGTTCTTCGTCACGGTGCCAATCGCGTCAATGAGTGTTTCCACCGCGGCGATCTTCTCGCGGTTTTCCTCCTCGCGGGCCGCATCCTCCGCGGCCTGCTTCTTCTTTTCCGCAAGTGCTGCTTCCAGCGCTTCGAGCCGCGTGAGGCGGTCGGGCGAGTACATTTCCTTCTGCCGGACGGTCAAACCGTTATACGCGGTACGCGCCGCGCTGATGGTCTCTTCGCTCTCGAGTGTGACCGGTTCGGCGATTCGATCGACCAACGCTTCGGCTTCCCGCACGGCGTCGCGCTCGGCAATGAGCTCGGCGAGCTTCTTCTCCGCCGTTTCAAGGATCACAAGACTGTCCTTGATCTCCTCCTGCAGCGTCGGGATGACCGCGTCATAAAGCTCGCGTGCCTCGTGAATCTGCTCTTCCTTCTCGAGCGTCACCTCGCCGATGGCTTGAATAGCATCGATCGCCTTGCTCTGCGCCTCGTGTTCTGCGTCGGTGATGACCACGACCGGCACGAGCACCGTGAGAGAGCTGTTCCGCAGCGAGTAGGTAAGCTGCACGCTGATGTCGCGCCCTTCCAGCGGCGTGTCCGCCCAGGTAAGCAGTTTGGAGTTCGTGATGTCCTTCTCCGCGCCGTTCGCCATATGCGCGACGACCTTCATGCCGGTGGGGTCAAACATCTCTCCGGCGTCGTAGCGCGTTTTGTCCGGCTCCTGCACCAGCTCGATACTCTGCACCTTGCTGCCGATGGCAAAGAGGTGGTTCGAGTCGTTCTTCATGTAGATGGTGCCGTCCTTGTCCACGATGGGGCTCGCGATGCAGTACTGCGCGAGATCGCCCTGCGGCGTGAACAGCACCGGTGCGCAGTTATCCACGGTGTACCGCTTTCCCGCGGAGGTATAGGTCTCCGACACGGGATCGGCCAGTGCCGTCTGTCCCGGCTTATCGCGGATAACGCGCAGCGAGCCGGGCGTGTAGTTGTCGGCAAAGTAGACATACACCTCGTCGCCGTAGCCGGTGGACAGCAGGCCGCTCGTCTGCGGGCTGCCCTTGGTGTTGGCCGTGTACGCAATGCTCCACGACACCAGATCGATGACGGCGATGTGGTGCCCGTCGTACACCTTGAACTGCGCCGCGCCCTGCACGCCGACATACGCGCGGCCGTTGTAGATGACCGGCGTCGATACGCTTCGTCCGCCGAGCCGGATCTCCTTCAGGCTGTCCTTCACAAAGCGGCCGTTTGCCTGGACCTTTACGCTGTAGAAGCTGCCGCCGCCGCTGGTGAAATAGTAGCTGTCGGTCGCCGCGTCGTAGGAAACCGTCGAGCGGATGTCTCCGTTGAGCCCTTCGATGGAGTCGAGCAGTGCGCCGCTGACCGGGTTGAGCGAGAGCAGCATACTCGTCTGCGACTCATACCCCTTCTCGCCGTCCTCCGTGCCGACCAGCACAAACTTCTCCGTGGCGAGTGCGCCCGCCCAGTAGAAGCCGCCGGACTGCGTGCGCACCCAGAGCGGCTGCTTGGCCTCGAGCGGCTGGCTCTGGTCCTCGTCCGTGATCGTCAGACACACCATGTGCGCCGCGCCCTGCTCGCTGTTCCAGAAGCCCGTGTAGATGCAGCCGTCGGAATAGGTGATCGGGCAGTTCGGCTGGTTCGCGCCGAGACCGATGCCGAGCGAGTCGGTATAGAGCCACAGGGATTCCAGCGTCTTCGCGTTGAACGCCTGCACCATGCCGCCGCCGAGCGCCACGAAGATCATACCCTCGGCATACGCCGGAGGCGTGATGGCGAAGGGCGAGCTGCCCTGCATCTCTCCGCGGGCCAGTACCTCGCCGGTCTCCGAATCAAGCCGCAGCAGCTCCTTGCCGGAGTAGCTGTAAATCTCGCCGTTGATGATGATGGGCGTTCCCGGTGCGCCGTTGGCCTGACCGCCGGTCGCAATGGACGTTGCCCAGTAGAGCTCGGCGTTGTCTGCGCTCGTCGGCGTTTTGGCATCTGTGACGCCGTTATTATCGTCGTTGCCGCGGAAGTTGCCCCACTCGGCGGGAAGCTCGGTGTCAATGTCCGGGTTCGTCTCGGCAGGGACGAGCTCGATGTCAATCTCCATGTCCTTTTCCGCACAGAAGGAGCCGGTCTGCGCCACATAGCCCACCGCGGAAACGGAGTAGGCATAGTTTTCCTTTTGGCCGAGCGTGAAGGTGCCGAGCCGCGGATAGTACACGGCGTCGTCCGCATCACGCAGCAGGACATTGTAAACCGCGTCCTCCGGCGTGACGTTGAACTTCACCTTCACCGGCAGCGAGCGGTTGATCGTGAGCTTGTACGTTTTCTCCACGCGGTCCACGATCCCGTCGTCGTAGACAAGATCAATGGTAAAGCGCGTCTTTGCGCCGTCGAGCGGCAGAGCGTATACTGTACGACCCGACATCTGCGTGCCGTCGAGCGTTTCACTTGCCTCGATCGTCTCGCCGTCTACGGCGACTTTATAGTACTCTGTGTCGCCGGTAGAGAGCGTCATATATACCGTCTCAAGCGTCGCGGACACGTCCACAGAGCATTCGAGCGTCTTCGCGTCAAACGCACACTCGGTAATGCCGTAATAGTGACGGTTCTGCACGTTGGCCTCGCTGACCTTTTCGCGGTAGAGCCAGACGTTCTGCACCGCGCGGTCGCGCAGCACGCGGATGCGGTAGACCTGCTGTCCGCCGTCCTTATCCGTGGTGGTGATGTTGATCCAGCTCTCCCCGGGTACATAGGGGCGCAGTATCCATTTGACTTCCTGCGACGTTTCGCCGGTCAGGTCGGTGAGCTGCGTGGTCGCAATGCCAGTGCTCGGCGAGCCGGTACTTCCCCAGCCGGAGAGGTAGGTGACCTCTACCTTCGCGCCGTCACGCAGCGCCTCTGGCACCAGCGTCTTGAAGTACAGATACTGCCGGCTGTCGTTCACGGTCATCGTGTATTCGTGTACATCCGGCTGGAACAGCGGGTAAAGCGAGATCATTTGGGTCTTGCCGGTATGCTTATCGTAAACCGTCAGATCTTCGAGGATCTCCTCGCCCTGCTTCTGATCCTTGTGCGTGAATGTGAACGTATACTCGCTCGTGCGTCCCCAGCCGGAGATGCAAGCGGTAAATGTCGTGTCGTTCTCCGGATTAATGGGCAGGCGGAAGAGACAGCCGTCGCCGGGAAGCACCTCCGGCTCGTATCCGTCGATCGTGATGGGGATGCGCTCTTTTTCAAGATAGTCATTGCTCGTGTCGAACGGCACGAGGATGAGCTCGGCGCTGTCCGCGCCGGCCGGCACCTCAACGGTGAAGTTCCGCTTGCCGTTTTCCATGGCGAGCGTCTGCATCAGGCCGCCGGAGGTCACGCCTGCGCGGAGGATCCACGGCTCCATATAGACCTCTACGGTGAAGATCTGCTCGCGTCCGTCGTCCGCTGTGGCAGTGACCGTGATGGTCTTGTCGCCATTGCGATCATTGGCGACCCAGAAAAACTGGCTCATTTCTCCGGCGTAGGTAGAGCCGCTTTCCAAAGACAACGAGGTTTCCGTTGTGTAGCCGCCAAGGATATATTTGGCTTCAATCTTGCCGGTCACGCCGTCGGCGAACGCCGCGCGGATGTACATATGCTTGCGGCCTGTCGTTTCCGCGACCCGCCCCTCGTAGTGGAACACGCCGCGCTCGCCGGTGAAATTGATCACGTTCCACGTACCCGGCTCGCCGCTCTCGCTGATTTCAATTGTTTTGAGCAGCGGCTTTTCGAGGAACTCTTCATTGATCTCATAATCCGGATCCCCGGAGGAGAGTATCATACGCCCGGTCTTGGTGTGCTCCTTCCCGTCTGCGGTGTAGGCAAGTGTGTAGGTGTATTCGCCGGGCTGGAGGGTGTTTCTCCCCGACTGTCCGTGCGTGACCTTTCCATTAACGTCTGTAAACGTAACGGAGAGTCCCGACATTACCGGTTCATCCAGATAGGTGGCCGAGACGAGGACGTTCACCGGAGTAACCGGTGCTTTCACTACGCGCACGGAGCCGTACCAATGGTACGCCGCCTTATAGGCATACATGCTGGTGTCCTTGACGCGCAGGTAGTAGAGTCCCGGCTCGCCGAAGAAAATGGTGATTCCGGTGTTGACGACGCTTACGTCATCCAGCGTCCGCCATTCGCTCTCGTCGGCGCGGCGCACCTCGACATGGCACTTTCCGGCGCCGTTCGTCAGCGGAAACTGCGTACCGGCCGCCACTGGGCGGACGGTCAGGCGGGAATAGTTGTCCACCACGGCGGTCTGCTCGTTTACGGGCAGGTAATTTGTCCGGTAGTCTGAACCCGGCAGAACGAAGCCGAGGAATTTCTCTTCGCTGAACGCATCGTCGTTCACCATGACGGTGAGCTCCTGCCCGTCGGAGAGCGTGCGCAGCCACGCAATTTTCGGCGCCGGTACGCCGGGCATATAGTACTGCGTGCTGAAGATGTGATCCACAAAGAGGTTGACCGGCCGGGCGCTGCCCATGAAGTGCGACACCTCGCCGCCGAAGTAATTTATGTCCACATACGGTGAGCCGATGTTCTTGTTGCGCTCGGTGAGCGTCAGCGTATTCTCGCCGTAAAACTGCCGTTCCACCTCCAGCAGCGCCATGAGCACCGTGACCTGTCCGGTCGGCCCGTCCGTTTTGGTCCAGTTGGTCGTCAGCGGATCATAGGCATACTCGTCGTAGTAGCCGGACATATAATACTCGCCGAGATCGGAGTAGGACACCGTGAGAGGACGGCGGTAAATTTCGCCCTTATCGTCCGTCATGTACGCGTCGCCATCCATGAGCGAGACATAGACCGTGACCGTCTCGCCCGCAATCGCACCCGAGGAAGGCTCCATAGCGATGTCAAGCGTCCTTGCCTCGCCGAGAACGTCAAACGTTCCGCTCACCGTGCGGCATCCGGGCGCCTCCACGGTGTAGATATACTTCCGCCCGGTATAGAGCTTCAGCTCCGTGGTACCGTCAAAGATATCCTGCGTCTCACCGTTCACGGTGAGCTTCACGCCCTTCACGGGCGCGCCGTCCTTCGTGACGTTCACCGCCACGGCGAAGGGACCGCGGTTATAGAGCGGCAGCTCCACGGTGATGGACTGGCTCTCGTCCGTCACAACGAACTTGCCGGTAACCTCTTTCCAGAGCTTCGTCCCGGCCTCGTTCTTCGCCGAGATCTTGTAGGTGTAAATGCCCGCAGGAAGGCTGTACACCTTGCTCCCGGTGTACTGGAGCGCGGCGCTGCGGGTTTCGTTGGCCCACCACTCCGCGCCGTCCTCGTCGGTCACCGTCATGGTGACCTTGGCGCTGCTCGGAAGATTCTTTCCGGTGTCTCCGTTGATCGCCGTGAGGATCACGGTCTGCGCATGGGCAATGCGCAGGACATTATTCGTCGGGCGTACCCATGAAGCACCGGTCACATAGGACGTGAATATGTGTTCCTCGTCCTGCTCGCCGACGGGGATAACGACGCTGGTGTCCTCCATCGGCTCGCCGTCCAGAAGGATGGAATACACACTGCTGCCAAGGTTTTTGACCGTGATGCCTTCGACATCCTCCGTCACAGCAACCGTCCGGACGCTTCCCTCGATAATACAGCCGTCCTCCTGCCGGTACTCCAATTTATCCGTCGGAATATAGGATTGGGAAATATCGCTTCCGCCGCTTGCATCCGAAAAAAAGAAGTTCTGATGCGAATGGATGTAAAACCGGAAGACATAGTCCTGCACCGTTTCGCCGTCCGCGCTCGTGCAGCGGATGGTAATGCCGGTCACGGCCGTAGTAAGGTCGCCAAAAATGTTTTCGTCGGTGTATGCGGTATCGTTGGTGCGTGACCCGCTCTGCTCCGTGGTGCTGCCATCGGCGTTCATGAGGAGGAACTTGTAGGTGCCGTCGGCATACTCGTCCGAGAGCTGCGCGCCAGCCCGGATCCTCGCTTGGGACCCGACGGAACCGCTGGTACAAACCTCATAGGAATACCGGTCCGGTTGGAAGCCGGCGAGCGGACCATCGAAATACACGCTCTTGAGCATGGGTGTGTCGTTCCGCTCCTCGCGCTGCACGGCGAGCATATAGGTGCGGCTCACGCCGCTCGCCTTGTAGGAGATCGTGACGGGGATGGTCTGGCGGCCGTCCTCGTCCGTCGAGAGCGTGACATACCGTCCGCGGCAGTCCGCCGGGAGACGCACGCCGTCGATGGAGACGCTCTTAGTCGGCTCGTCCGTGAGCATGTAATTCATGGTCGTGCGGACGTACACGCGCTGCGCATCCATCGGCACGCCGACGGTATAGTTTTCCCGCTTGCTGTTAAAGACCGGCGAGAGTGTTTCCGGTCCGACGTCCGTGCTGACGGAGATGCTCCAAAACTCCGGCAGCGGGATATAATAGAACGTATAGACCTGCTCCACATCGCCGAGCGTTACGCGCACCGTGCGCTTCTGCTCCTCGCCGACAACGCCGTAACGCTCGCCGAGATAGGACTGCGCCCAGCCGCCGTTGGAGATGTCGTAAACGGCGCTGTGGGAAGTGCTGCTGTTGTCGTCGTAGCCGTAGGTGTATTCGAGCGAGACGGTCGCGCCCTCAGAAAACTCCGCTTTTATGTGGCCGAAATAGCTGTCTCCGGTAAGCGGCACATGGTATTCAAATACGCCCGGACGCACGTCCGTGCGGAGGACAGGGGTATATTGCCACGCGCTGCCGTCCCACTCACTGCCGCCGACGATCAATGCCTTGAGGAGCATTTCGTCCTCATAGGTCTCCGGCTCGAGCGCCACATTCACGGTGCGCCCGGCCATGCCGACGGTGAAGGAGCCGGTCTCCTTCTTGTATCCCTCCGCCGTGATCTCGTAGGTATAATCGCCGGTGAGCAGCGAGTAGGTATACGCATCCTCCGCCGAGGCGGTCATACGCTGGCCGTAAGCGTCATATACGGCGATCTTCGCGCCCGCGATAACCGCGCCGCCGCCGGTGACGGCAAAGCGTGTGTCATAGGCGCTCGAAACGCCCTCGGTAACATGGAGTGTGTACGTCGTCGCGCTGGCAAGGCCGCGCGCCTCGTCCGCCGTGTGGGACACGGTGATCTTCACGTCCGCGCTGCCGCCAGCAAAGGAGACCTCCGCGATCTCGCCGCCGGTCACTTTCTCGCCGTTGATCGTCACGCGGTAACCGCGGGATTCGGTGAAGAACGGCGTCGCCGTGATGAAGAGCGCCTTTGTCCCCTTCGGGACCTCCACGTTATACTCGGTGATATCGCGCGAGAACACGGGGCCGAGCAGCGCCGCCTCGCCGTTGGCGGAGACGGTCAGGCTCTTGAGCGTGCGATGGAGCAGCAGCTCCACATTGTACTGCTGCACCTGCTTACCGCGCGTGAGCGTCAGGGTAAAGCGGCCGCTGCCATCCACCTCGTTGGCGAGATCGCTCGGCTTCCAGCCCTTCTGGCCGTTTTCATCAATCAGCACGCCGTTAAAGATGAAGGAGAGAGTCTTGTCTTCGCCGCTGAGATTCGTATAGGCGATCTCCGCCGCGGCGTCCGGCTGCGTCTTGCCAACGGGCTCGAAAAGGAATGCGTTGGAGATTGAAAGATCGGTGCTGATACGTCGGTAGTCGGGGCCGTCAAAGTGCAGCGTGATGGGCTCGCTGTATGGTACACCCTGCAGGATGTTCCACGCGTCCTGATCCTCACGCGCCGAAACGCTGCTGACATTCTGAAAGCGGAAGTTTGTGAGCCAAGGATAATTCACCTGCGTGAGTGTCAGCGCGGTTTCCTGATTCTCCGTGGTCTTTTTCACCGTGAGCTCGCCCTCGCAGGGCTCGTAGAGCTCACGGTAATCGTAAGTGACCCAGTTAAATCCCTGCTGTTTGAGACCGTAGCCCTCCTTACAGGAGACGGTGTAGGTATACCGCCCGCGCGGCAGGCTGAGGGAGTAATAGCCCTCACCGGCCTCGGTCGAGGTAGTTTTCTGGTTGTTATAGTCAAGGCTGGCGACCGTCACAGTCGCGCCGGTGACGGCGTTGCCGTCTGTGTCCGTCAGGTAGAACATGACCGGGTACTTCACCGTCTGCGTGGGGGCCATTTCCACGTTGATGACCATCGGCTCGTCCGACTCGACCACCTTGATGATTACCTGCTCCACGTCCTCGTACCCCTCCATCGAGACGGAGTACATATACTTGCCGGGGCGGAGCATGAAGTTATAGTTGCCCTGCGTGTGCGGGACGAGCTGATAGTTGGCGTCGCGCAGCGTCAGCGTGGCGTCCGGCAGGTCGATGCCCGCGTAGGCGATGGAAAAGCGTACCTCGTAAACGCCCTCCTGCACGGAGAGGTTCACGGTGTAAACGGCGCGCAGCTCGGATGCCGCGCACGCCGCGGCGAAGACGAGCGTATGCTCGCCCACGGCGTCCGGCGTGAAGGAATAAACGGTTCCCTCGACCGTCTCCTCCTCGCCGCCGTCCATCGCGACGGTGTAGGTTAAGTCGTCGTTATTATAATCGGTAAAGATCTTCGTAAGGTCGAGATTCCACGCGCGGTTCACCGCCGTGACCTCGCTCGCCTCAGCCTCCACGCCGTAGACAAGCTCTGGCGAATGGGGCTTCGGCGTCTCGGACGGCTCCGCCGTGGGGGAGGCACCTGGCTCTTCCGACGGCTCCGCAGAGGGAGACGCGGACGGGGAAGCCGCCGGGGATTCGGACGGCGACGCGGAGGGCGATTTTTCGGCGTCGTCCGAGCTTTCCGTGCGCGCGGCGGGCTGCACCCGTACCGGCGCTATCGTCGCCGGTGCCGAGGGTGTGGCTGCCGGGACAGGCGTTTCCTTGGTGTCCGACGCATCTTCGCCGTCCGCCGGAACGGCGGACGGGGCGGGCGTCTGGGAAGCCGCTGGTGTAGGCGATGCCTCGCTCTCCGGCGTCCAGCCGAGTGCGGCGGTCAGCTTCGCGGCCAGCGCCGGGCTTTCCACGGCCTCGCCGTAGCTCTCGAGCGCGGCGAGATATGCCTCGCTCCCCTTATCCTCCGCCGCGGCCATCGCGCGCAGGAGGTTCTGCAGCGTCTCGGGGAAGTAGTCCTTGCCGTTTTCGCTCTGCACGCTCTGGTGCAGGCGCACGACGTGCACTTCCTCCGGACGGTACATATCCGTCAGGGTCATAACGCCGACGTGCGTATCGCACGTGGCGATGTATTCCTCGTCGTTGAGCGTGATGCGCCCGGTCGCCACATCCGTGCCGAAGCGCTCGGAGATCGTCACGTCCTCCAGACGCGCTACGGCGTCGAGGATCGTGTCGCCGGTTTTGTACTCAACGCGCACCGGCGCGAGCGCAAAGCCGTCCGTCGTGACGCCGTCCGCGGAGGTCTCCGCGGCGAGGACGAAATACCCGTCCTTCTCCGCTCTCGCGGGGGCATAGAGCGGCTGCGTCTCTCCGTTTTCCGTTTTGCTCTCCGTCTCCGGGCCGGCCGAGACCGCCGTAGCCTCGGACGGCTGGTTCGGTGCCTCCGGCGTCGGCGTCGCCGCCGCTTCCGCCGTTGGCTCGGCGGTGCTCTCCGTCTCCGAAACGGCGGCGGCGGGCAGCGCCAGCGAGAAGAGCATAACGACCGCGAGCAGCAGCGTTATGAATCGTTTACCCTTTCCGTATGTCTGTGTCATGGGCTTTTGCACCTCTCTGCGCAGTTCTTCTGCTGTCAAAGCCAACGGGCGTACAGCGTCATGTTTTTCTCTACTTTATCTTCCGCGAAGTTCCAGGGCTTCGTCCGCGCCTTGTCGGTATACCAGCCGCCGAAGCGCGCACCGGCGCAGCGGGGATCCTCGGGGCGGGCGACCGCCCGGCCGCGCCAGACGCGCGCCGCGTCGATCTCGGAGCCGACACCGGTTTCAAACCGCACGGTCTTGCGCAGCAGCGCCAGCAGCAGAGCCCCGCCGCCGATGCCGACCCACAGCCACGGCCCGCTGCCGCCCGTCAGGCCGAACGCCTCGCTCTTGTCCTTCGTCCAGCGGGCGTAGAGCGTCATGTTGCCCTGCACGGTGTCATTTTCAAAATCCCACATGGTTTTGAGATCCATGTCGGCGTACCATCCGGCAAAGTACCAGTCCTCGCGCTGCGGGTTTTCCGGCAGGGTCACATGCTCGCCGTAGGGCACCGTCTGGTCCTCGACGGCGCTGCCGCCGTTCGACTCAAACCGCACGCGGCAGTCGGTGGACACGATGATCGTCACGTCTTCCGCTGTGCAGCTGTAGGAATCGGAGCCGTCCTCGCGCGCGACAAGATAGTTCTGGCTCGTGATCTTCGATGTGCCGCTCTCGGCCTTGACACGAAACTGCACGCTGCCAACGACCGTCCGGGCGTTCCACGCCGCGCCGCCGGAGAGCGAGAGATAGTTCATGTAAAACTCACGCATGCCGTCGCGCAGCGTGATGTCCGTGCTCTGCACGCCGGAGGTCAGCAATGCGCCGCCCTCCACCAGCTCGAAGAAATCCGGGTCATAGAGGATTTCGTCCTGCATGGCGTACATGGTGTAGCCCGCGTCCGCATCGGTGCGCTGCAAGGTGAGCAGCACGGTGACGATGTCGCCGGGGGCGACGGTTTTGGTATGCTCGCCGTCTACCGTCAGATCAAAGGTGAACGCGGGGTCGGCGGCCAGCGCCGCCGTGCCGAGCAGCAGCGCGAGCGTGAGCGCGAGCACCGCCGTGAAAATGCGTTTTGCTGTTCGTTTCATCCTTTTTTCTCCTCCTCGTTCTCGTGCATATAGATCCATACGATCGCCGCGCCGTCCTCCATATCGAGATGGCCGTCAGCATTCGTGTCGCTTTCCAGAAACCGCAGCATATCCTCGCCGGAAAGACTCTCGTGCCGCGCGTTGTACATTACCTGCGCAAGCTGCGCGTCCTCCGCGCGGGTAAAGCCGGAAAGATCGCAGTCGCCGTTGCCGAACACCTGCCCCGCGCTTGCGCCGCGGCCGGTGCCGACCGCTTCGCTCACCGCGCGCTCCACACTCTCCTGCCCTTCGCCGGAGAAGATGAGCCAGGCATACGCGCCGTAGTGTGGCGCGTAATACATCGGCTCGCCGTCATAGGTGCAGCGGAGATTCAGCTCCGCCGGGACGGCGGCGCGCACGAGCCAGACCGAGCACTTGTCCTTGAGCTTCACATATTCCGTCACGGTGATATCCACGCGCGCCTCGCGGTCGATGCGCACCGTGATGGGTCCGGCGACGTACTCGCCGGTGATGGTATAGGTACCGTCGCCGTTATCGCGCAGCGGCACATCCTCGCCGTTCACCTGCGCGCTCAGCTCGTAAGCGTAGAACTCCGAGGGGGTCACGCGGAACGTGTAATCCTGTCCCGCAGAGGCGGTCGGCTCGCCGCTGGCAGCGTCCGCGCCGGAACCGTCAAAGATCACGGCAAAGCCCGAACCGGGGCGGGTGTTGCCGCCGGGGCGGGTGGAGGCCGTCTTGCCGACGGTGATGGTAATCGCGCCGTCCAAATACTGTCCCGGGATCGTGTAGGTGTCGCCCATGATGCGGGGGGATACCTTCCGTCCGTCCATCGTCACGTTTACCGTGTAGGTATAGCCGTTGTCGCGCACAAGGTGGAAAACGTAATCCTTGCCGTAGGTCGCCTTTGCGCCGTACTGCACGTCGTCCTTGCCCGCGCCTTCCACGGTAACGGTGTAGCTCTTCGGCATCACCGCGGCCGTGACCGTAATGTTGCCCGTGACGGCGGAGCTGGGGATAGTGTATGTCCCGTCGCCGTTATTGCGCGGCGTCACCGCCGTGCCGCCGACCGTAACGGTGAGATCGGCGTAATCGTAGTGCGCCGGGTCGGTCGCAAAGGTGTAGTCCCGGCCCGCGGGGGCGGTCTTGCGGCCCGTAAAGCCCGCGTCCGGCAGCGTGACGGTGTAGGTCTCGGCGACGTGCAGCACCGTTTCCGCGTCGAGAATACGCGCGGGCGGCGCGTCCTGCACGTTGGCGTTGCCCTTGGCGTCGATGTTCGCCGCGGTCAGCCGCACCGTCGTGTCCCCGGCCGCGACAGGCCGGAACGTGAGCGTTACCGCGCCGAAAGACGCAGAAGCGCCGTAGCGCGCGAGCGTCACGGTTCCGACGGCGTCGTTCACAGCGTAGGACGCGTCACTGCAGCCGGTGAAGGCGAGACGCGCGGCGTCGTAGCTGAGCACGAGATACGCCGCGGCGTAATCCGTGCTGTCCGCCGAGCCGATGACAAGGCGCAGCGCCGTTTCCTCGCCGACGGACGCACTCTGATCCATCGGCATGGCCGCCGTGTAGCTCCCGGCGGCGAGCGCCGCGCCCGGCAGCAGCGATGCCGCCAACACCAGCGCCAGAAGCAGACTGACCGTTTTCTTCATAGATCTTTCTCCTTTTCGGATTCGGATGGTTGCACATATTGAAGTCCCCCTCTCAGAGGGAGCCCCTGCGGGGGATAAACCTCTCCGTCAAAAACTTCGTTTTTGCCACCCCC
>ERZ772867.118-NODE-118-length-110900-cov-3.636556_pt1 | contig 110900 bp, 135 predicted proteins | sample MGYA00511341_ERZ772867 | MGnify/ENA primary metagenome ERZ772867 (study PRJEB29015, sample SAMEA2737707) | human gut metagenome | biome: human gut; feature: human-associated habitat; material: faeces | place: China | collected 2012 ... | reverse complement strand
AAGTAGATGGTGTTGACAAGGTCTTCTACTATTCCTCTTATTTGGTTATTGTTTCGAAGCACCAAAGGTGCGAGAAACTTTTGTTATATAAGAGTTAGTTATAGTTAATTTCGTAAAACTAAAACGTACATAAAAAACACCCGCCTTTTTAGGCGGGTGTTTGGAATCGTCATTGCAGCTTTTTAACAATTCTTAACCAAAAATCATGGATTATTGCTTTAAAAGAGTCTTTTTTTATTTCTAAACGTGCGGGACAACCAAATGCATCGCTTTCAATGTAGATTATGTTATTGGAAATAGTTATATTTTTTAAGTCGTTACAATTTAGAAAAGCCCTTTCTCCTATTCTTTTAACGCTGTCCGGTATTGTTATGCTTGTTAAACCGGTACAATAGCTGAATGCATCATGTTCAATACTTGTTACTCCATCGGGAATAATTACGCTTGTTAACCCGTCACAACCTTCGAATGCGGAATTACAGATACTTGTAATCCCGTCTGGAATGGTTGTATTTTGACATCCAATAACAAGAGCGTCAGAAGCAGTGTAAATAATTGCGTTACAATTATTTCTGCTATCATAAACTAAGTTATTTTTATCAACAATAATATTTTTTAAATTGTCACATCTATAGAATACATTATTACCGATACTTGTTACATTCTCAGGAATTATTATCTTTGTTAATTTACTACACTTGGCAAATGCCTCATCACCAATGCTTTTTACGCTGTCGGGAATTGTTATATTTGTCAACCTGTGACAACCACAGAACGCAGCATAACCGATATTTGCAACCCCGTTCGGAATTATGATATCTGTAAGGTCAGAACAACCACAGAATGCTTCATTCTCAATACTTGTAATGCTATCAGGAATTATAGTATTTTTACATCCTAAAATAAGAGCATTCGTTGCTGTCTCTATAATGGCATTACAATTATTGCGGCTATCATATACAGTATTTTTATTGCTAACATTTACATTTGCTAATTTGGCGCAATCACTAAATGCAGATTTTCCTATATCGGTTACGCTATCCGGAATGGTTATGTTTGTTAAACTTTTACACCATGAAAAAGCGGAATCGCCGATACTTATGATGCTATCGGGAATTGTAACACTTATTAATCTATGACAGCGAGAAAATGCCTCGGTGCCGATATTTGTTACACTATTTGGGATTGTTATATTTGTTAATTCAAAGCAGGTTGTGAACGCATAGTCTCCGATGTCTATGACACTATCAGGAATTTCAATACTGGTTAAATCGTTGCAATGTGCAAACGCATAATCACCGATACTCGTTACGCCATTCGGTATTATAGTATTTTTACAGCCTTTAATAAGAGTATTGGTGGCAGTCTCTATAATGGCGTTACAATTATTTCGACTATCATAAACTAAGTTATTTTTATCAACAGAAATACTTGTTAATTTGTGGCAGTTTAAAAAGATACACAACCCGATATTATTAACACTATCTGGGATTGTTACGCTTGTTAAACCAGTACAACCTGCAAAAGCACACTTACCGATGCTTGTTACGCTATCAGGAATTGTTATACTCGTTAATGCGGAACAAGCTTGAAATGCACATTCATCAATGCTTTTAACTCCATTTGGAATTACTACAACATTTGAGATATCTTCTGTATATCCGATAATTTGGGCTTTTTTATAATTTTTATATATAATACTATTTTCGATATAGTCATTCATATTTGTTCTACTCCTTAATCAATCCGGTTTGTCAAAAGGGAATTGCCTCAAATCCAAGGTCAATTAAACTATTAGGTATTGCTATTCTCTTCAAACCGGTACAGTGCCAAAATGCAAAATCACCTATACTTGTAACGCTTTCCGGAATAGTAATGTTTTCTAAATTTCGGCAATCACTAAATGCCGACGCTCCTATATGAGTGACACTGTTCGGAATAGTAATGCTTTTCAAACCTCTACAATCATTAAACGCAGATGCTCCTATATAAGCAACACTATTAGGAATGGTAATGCTTGTTAATTTTGAACAGCCTCTAAAGGTACAATCTTCAATGATTGTTATGTTATTACTCATTATGATGTTTACTAAATTCCTACAATCCTCAAAAGCTCTACTACCAATACTCGTTACGCTGTCTGGAATTATTATATCTGTTAGGTCGGTGCAGCAGTAGAAAGCATCCACCCCAATACTTGTTACATTATCTGGTATTGTTGCATTCTTGCATCCGGTAATGAGCGTATTAGTAGCCGTTTCGATAATTGCATTACAATTATTTCGGCTGTCATATACAGTATTTTTATCGCTAATATTTATGCTTACTAATTTGTGGCAACCGTGAAATGCAGATTTTCCTATACTGGTTACGCTCTTAGGAATAACTATATTTGTTATCCCTTGACGATAGAAAGCATAGGGACCAATGTTTGTAACATCATCAGGGATTACGGTATTTTTACATCCCGCAATAAGAGTGTTAGTAGCTGTTTCGATGATTGCATTACAGTTTTTTCTGCTGTCATATACAGTATTTTTATCATCAACATTTATGCTTATTAATCCAGTGCAATCAAGAAATGCATTTTTACCTATGCTTGTTACGCTATCGGGAATTGTTATGTTTGTTAAGCCAGTGCAGCAATAAAATGCGTCGTCACCGATACGTGTTACACTATTCGGAATTATAGTATTTTTACACCCGACAATAAGAGTATTCGTTGCAGATTCTATAATTGCATTACAATTATTTCTGCTATCGTATACTAAATTGTTTTTATCAACAGAAATGTTTGTTAACTTATTGCAGTTAAAAAAAGCTTCGTTACTAATCTGTGTAACACTGGCTGGAATTGTTATGTTCGTTAAGTTAAAGCAGTTTACAAACGCATACTTCCCTATGCTTTTTACGCTGTCTGGAATTATTACGCTTGTTAAGCTTTTACAACTATTAAATGCCCAATCACCGATACTTGTCACACTATTAGGAATTACCACAACATTAGAAATATCTTCGGTGTATTCAATAATTTTTGTTTTAGTATAATCTCTATAAATAATACCTTTTTCAATATAGTTACTCATATTGCTTCCTCCTGTATCCTAAATTGCTTTTTAAAAGCTTTAATTATATCAATTTGAAAAGAATCTAAACGTTTAATCGCTTCTGACATTATGTTTTGCGGAACGCCGCCATAATATAATTCGGCTAAGGTGCCAACAATGGCACACATTGTATCTGTGTCTCCGCCCAATGACACACAGTTTCTCATACAGTCTTCATAGCTTATTGATTGAAAGAAGCACATCAGGCTTTCAGGAACACTTTCTTGGCAGGAAACCTTGAAAAAATATGTTTCTCTGACTCTATCTATATCGTCAGGAATCGTATAATACTTTTCTACATATTCTCTTATTTCTTTCTTGCTTTTTCCTTTTCTGGCTAAGAACACAGCTCCGGCAATACACTTAGCGGCTTTAATTCCCTCAGGATGATTATGTGTTACAGATGCAGAGCGCTCTCCGAGCCATTCAGCTTCTTTAATGGAGTTTGCTACTAATCCGCAAGGACTAACTCTCATTGCTGCGCCGTTACCATAACTACCATATGGTCCCAATGTATCATCATTTATCCAATTATAAAAATGCCATCCATAGCCTGCATCAGGATACTTTTTACCGAATTCTCTATAATATTTCGCAAATATTGCTGATGCAGATTTTTTTCTTTTGAAGAACGGCAAATTATAAAGCTCCATTAATGCCTGAGCCGTAGCAAGCGTCATTACTGTATCATCTGTCCATATGCAGGAAGGCAAATCAACAAACAATTCAAAATCCTTGCTTTTTTCTTTGTTAATTTTAAATTCAAAGCGTGCCCCTATAATATCTCCGGCGATTGTTCCAATCATTTTGTGGACTCCTTTAAATAGTCAGATTGGCTTAAATTTAAATATTCGGCTACCTCAACAATAGTCTTGTTATGCACAAAATCTATCAAAGTATCCAATTCGACAATGCTTAATTTTTCCTCTATATCAGGAAGCTCTTGACTTAATTCTCTTTTAAATCTCAGACCATAATCGAAATCGTATGTAAACTTACAAGGGGGAATATAAATCTTTTTTGAATTCATTTCGTTTGTTCCTCCCGTGATTTTTTCTCCGCAATGCGGACAATATTTTACATTCCAATCGCTCCACAAATCTGCATCCAGTCCTTCATATTTTTCGGTGCCGCAGTTAGAACAAACCTGTACTGTTTCGGTTACCTTGTGCGCTACACCTTTGCAAAGAATTGTTCTCTCTTTTGTGTCAGTGCGCCATTCAGCCATTTTCTCTCCCCTCCCCTTTTGCCGCTTTAATATATTTGCCCGCTCGATAGACCGGTTCCATCATTTGTCTTCTGACATCCTCTGCAAATACGCTGCTATAAGGAACCTTATAAGCAAAGCGACCCGCAAAGTAAACTATACAGTCTTCTCCGTCTACCATAGGAATAAATACATAAGTTCTTGCTTTAGTCATTGCATCTCCGCCGATTCCACCAAATCCAAGAGCTGTAGAGCCCCAAGTCTGGTCAAAAATAATCAGGTCGAAACCATCATAAAACAACCTGGGATTATGAGGATTATTGACTCTGTATTGAATATCTTCTTCGATAGCAAGAGCTTCTCGCGCTAATCCAATTAGCATATCCGACATTACGATTCCTCCTCTTCTTTTTTGTAGTCCTCGTAACTATCATATTCGTCCAAAATATAACTATAGCCACTATTACAGCTATTTGCATAATTTACAGCATCCGATATGTGGCTGAATTCACATTCTCTGACTTCTCCGCTTTCATATTTAATTACATAAAACATCTTCAAGCCTCCTCTCTAAAAAATTCGTTTAGCAAAGCTATTATTGCTTTTTGTTCGTTATAATTTGCCGAGTGATATGCTTTTGCCATTTTTGGAGAGACACATTTCAAAAGATTGTACCAGTCCAGATGTACACCGCAATTATGGCAATATCTTTCATTAGGTCCATAAAAGTTAAATTCCACATTGCACTTTGGACATTTATATATCAATTCAGTTTGTGAATCCCATTGACTAATACGAGATATAATTGGTCTCATTCAAATCATCCTTTACACTTAAATCCGTGTGATTGCACGGATTTACTTTTTGCATTTAAACAGTAATACTCATTATGTTGTTGCTTGAAAACAGTTCCGGCAACGCTCTTGGAGTATAAATTTTGTTTTTTGAGTTTTTAATTTCTCTGCAAAGCTGTCCCATATTTTTCTTATTCAGTCCGTAATCAAGAATTTTTTTAAGTATTTCGCGTTCGTCCTTAATAAGTCTTCTTTCTCTAAGAAGAGACTGAAGCAAATTAAAACATTTCCATCCTTCACAGGCATTTAATTTGTTAAATTCAATATAATGCTGTACATCGGTAATTTTCTTGTCAACAGTGCTTAATGAATTATTAAGCTCAATAAAGCGATTCTGTGCGTCATTTGCGAATGAAAAGATATCCTGCAACCTTTTCTCCCATACATTGCTATTATCGCCGTCTGACTCCTCAAAAGAAATGTCCATGATATTGTCTGTATTAATGTCCATAACATTGTCCATATTAACAGTTTCTTCTGAAGGCTCTTTAACCGCTACAACCTTATAATCTGCTCTAAGTCTATTATTGAGCCCATGAAGCAGTACATTATTAGCTTTGCTTAGCTCTGACCACTGCATTGCGCTCTTTTCGCTTTTTATGGGAACATATCTATCCCCGTCTTTTCTTATGTAATTACCTTTTGAATCTGTAATGACATACATACACATACGAATACCTCCTATTTGTTTATTCAATGTAAATATGTCATTTTTAAAAAGCATTTCGTATTTTAAAATAATTCTATGATTAAACATCCAAATGCTCAAAAACAATCTGATTTGGCAGAAAATTCCAACACCAAAAGGATGCCATAAATGTTATTTTATTCTCGATTTTGCCGTTATTAAGAAATTTCATGCGTTTATCAAAAGATAATATTTGCAGTTCTTTTTCTGCAAATATTTGTGCCGGAGCTGCATCGTTAAGCCAAGTGTTTGATGTAAGCAAAGCAAACGGTTTGTTAAAAGAAAGAGCCCGTTCAAATATTTTCCTTTTGTTTGTAAAGGGCGGGTTTGAAACAATACAATCCCAATGTTCATCCGGCTCATACGAAAAGAAGTCTTGCCCATTATCTATATGTGTAGCAATTACTTTATTTCCGTTTGCTCTTATTTGTTTTACAAACTCTGATTCTTCTTTATCAAAAGGACACCATACGACAGCGTCCTTTGGAATATACTTTATTATTGGTTTTACTCCATAATCCGGAGTGTAACATTCATCGTTTTTTCCTGTGCTATATAATACTTTTTGACTGTTTATCATTTTAATCGTTCCTAACTATTTGTTTTTTCATTACAAATATGTTAGTTGAGCTGCACCTTCCAGAGAATTACACTCCTATCGTGCATAAAGTGCAAAATTTGCATCCTCAAAATTGAGAAAGTGCAAAAATCCGCCTAACCATAAGGTTAAGCGGAAATTGTTTTAAAATTAAGTTTTAGGTTTAGTTTGTACGATATAGCAGTCGGTCAATGGATTTGTTCCAACATATACAGCAATTGCGTTGTGCTCTTTAAGAAATCTTTTAATTACATAAATGATTTCCCCATGTTCGCAAGAAACAATCTTTACGATTTCTTCTTTCTCATTTACAAAACAAACGCTATGGTTGTTACTGCCAAATATTTGTACAAACTTATCAAAATATTCTTCGTCGGGAGCTAACATCCAAAGCGGTCCTCCTGTTACGGGGTGTATAGTTTGTTGCATAATTGCCTCCTTAGCCAACGAAATCGTGTAGCCCTAAATTTTCCTTGGTGTACTCAACGAAAATGCAATCACCGTAACCGGGACGTTGAAAATATTCAGGAGTCAATTGGCATTTGCTTCCAATTACCTTGGGATAATTCTTTTCCACCCACTCTTTCTTAGCAGCTACGAAACAAACGACTGCCAAATCCCATATATCCAAAGATACGCACAACTCATTGTCTTTGCACCACTGATTATCCAAGACGCAATATTTATACTCAGGCGAATTGAACCAATCTATACCGGCTTCCTCAAATTCTTCAACCAACCAGTCACAAGCTCTAAACCAAATGATATCGGCCGGCTTATCAGGAAAGCGCAGCGCATCCATAAATTCTTTAAAGCTATCGGCTATATGCTCAATCTCGTTTGTTTCTTTGCTTATCCAAACGACCTTGTTGTCTCTTGAAAAAGCAATAATGTTATCTTTACTGTCAAGTCCAAACGGAATGTACTTGAAAGAAAGAGTGGCTTTTGAAGTATAGTATTTCCAAACAGAACACATGCTGTTCAGATTGAAAGACAAAAACTCTTTAAAGCAACGACCCTTAATCTTATCAGTATCAAAAGTGCCGTAATCCGGCCATCCACCGTTATTCTTCAATATAAACCATTTGAAATTTTCATCAAAGTCATAAGCAAAATACATTTGATAGATATCAATCAATCTGTCATCTGTTAATTCTTCAATTTTCCAAAATTCTGGAATCATTTTGTATTTTCCTCTTTTCTATTTTTTCTGTTGTTATTGCTCAGCATAGCTTTGGAAACTATAATGCCGGCAACTAAAGTCCAACAAACGACTATATGTCCAATTGTTATCATAGCAAACTCTCCTTTTTTAAGTCTTTAAGTGATACATCGCCTATTTCCAACAAGTCAATCGCAGTCCAAAAGTCAAAAACTTGAACCGGCATGGAATTTTGTACATAAGCAAAGAGATTACAATATAACCCCAATCCCTCATATTCAGGAAACTCTGCCGCCAAGATTGACTCGATGCGTTTTTCTACTATTTCGAAGACTATGTTATGTATCTCGAATCTGAAAAAATCTTCATATTTAGGCTTCATTCGACTTATTTTTTGACATTGTAATTCCCACCACGTCGCATTGTTACCCGCAAAAAAAGGAGGAAGATACTCATTGCGTAGAAAATTAGAAACAGTTTGATTTAAGTCAAGCATTCCCTTACACTTAAGTTTTTTCCCGTCAAGTTCAAAATGCGGCGGAATGGGGGTAATATAACTCTTAATGACGTCCAGAGCAACAAGACGGAACTCCTCTTTCTTCTCTATAAAGTCCTGGTTAATTTGTTCAGCAATTTCTTTTGCGTGGTCCTGAAAATACTTTTGAATTTGTTCCATCTCTGTTCTCCTTTTGCTTTCTATTAAAATTTTTGAAATCATACTTTCCTACTTCTATCTTAAGTTTTTAAGAAGTACATCGCCTATTTCTAAAAATTCAATTGCTTTTTCATAGAAGAAAAAATCAGAAGCATAAGATAAATCATATACATCATCCAATTTCTTGTTGAAAGCGTTTTCAATTTCTTCATTTGTAATATCCGGGAAAGCGGATTTTAAACATTCTTCAGTTCTTTTTTGCAAGATTTCTCCACCTAAATTTAATGTTTCAAATCCTAATCTATCGCCATATGTGTCCCAATTAAGCCCACAACCGCTTACATAGGTGGCTGACGAGTTCCCGTTATATTCATGTTCGAGAAACTCTGCAATAGTTTGGTTTAAATCAACCATACCATCTTTCTTTAGTTCTCCGGAAATATCATAAGGACAACCATTGCTGACCCAGATATAATGAGGCGGAACAGGATGAATATATCCCAAATTATATGCAAAACTTTAATTTTAAGCTCATCTTTGTTGTTCTCAAAATCCTGATTAACCAATTGTGCGATTTCTTCGGCATGAGCTTCAATATATTCTTCATAGCGATTCATAGATTTTTTCTCCAGTTTCTCTGTCTTCTTCAGACATTATCTTTAATATTTCAAGCCATTCTGTATACTTTCTTTTGTTAAATCTTTTGTAAAACTTAAGCTTTTTGGATACGTATGCCCAGGCCAGGTTTGACAGGGCTATTGACCTCAAGTCCGCATCCTCATTCTTATAGGCAAAAGCGAGCTGCTTCAATGCCTCAATCTCTTTTTTCATGGTAGCGCTTCTCCTTGTATAATTCTTTTTCTTCTCAGATATAACACCAAGACTGAGGTGCTCTTTTAGCTATGTTTCTAAAGAATTTGCCCTGAGTCATTCCTCATCTAACCCAATCATTGGTAAAATGATTTCGGCACACTCAGCATCATCAGCAGCAACAAAACCTGTTCCATCACTGCATTCACACATTTGACCGCATTCAAGGTCTGTCCCGACTGACTTGATAAAACTTTCGTGGTCAATCTCGATTATCTTATAATATTTTATCACATTATTCTCCTGCCTTTTCTTTAAATTTTTGTACTTCTATTGGCTCGTCTTTTTTAAACTTATGCAACCTGTTTTCTCTGCACCAATCGCAACTGCCGTGGTTTCTACAAGTGCAATCTATCGCTTTTGCTCCTCTATACGGTTTCCTCTTTTCTTTTCCGTGCTTAATAGCTTTGTCGAGACTCATTGCGTAGATTCCTTTCCGCTGTCATATATTTCAATGCAGTTATTTTCTTTAATTATTTTCAAGCTGGGCGAATATTCGCAATAATCTTCATAATATTTCCATCGGGTCGATTTAGTTACCGGCTTCCCTATTTCTGATAAGATATTCCATACTTGGTCGGGATATTTCCAACATATTCTTTGATATTTCTTTTCAAAAGGTTCAAGCAATATCCATTTTAACTTTAGCTCCGAAGGGCGCATAAATTCAGAGAAGTCTATACTATAAAGATGTTCCGGTTTCAACCAAACACAATTTTCTTCTTTTTTTAGCGACATCTTTTTTAAATATATCTTTAAATATCGTCTAACCGTGTGTTCAATTTGTTTCTCGGAATACTCTTTTTCCTTAATATTTGGATGCGTTTTCTTATGCTTTTTGAGGCAAAAGCTTATTAGACTTATAATAGGTAAAATTATCCACATTACCGGACCGGCCACAACAACATCTATCCATCCGTCAAGGCCCCGAGAATACGAAGAGCTATCTTTGATAATATCAACAATGGTTATTATCAAAGAATATATTAGAATTGTTATAATTACAGGTTTAAACATAAATATCACTCCAAACTAAATTTCAACGGTTTTTATAATAGTGTTGCAGAAAGCCTGCTTCCTTTAGGTGGTGGTAGCTCACTAAAATTTTTCTAACAATCCTGCTTCATTAAGGTCATATATGGTATCCGCAACGATATCTAATTCATCTCCACCGATGTGATATGTGCGGTTCGGGGCACAATCAATATACAAATCATTGTTACTCCCGATTCTAAACATAATCTGAACCATTGGTATATCATCGTCAGTGTAAGCAATATTGTCGAATCCGTCGCCAACTTCATCAGTATCCCAGTCAACTGTCAAAAACTTGTGATACCAATTTGCCTGATACTCATACGCACATCCATCTCCACACCATTTTTCATTTCCAAAGTATTCTCTCCCAAGGCGAAATCCGAAATTTCTAAGTATTTCCGGATTAACTTCATCCTTTAATTTTAATCCCATAACCGTCTTCTCCTTTAAACATAACACCAAGATTGTGGAGCTCTCGCAGCTCCTACTTCATCTAACGTTTTGGGCTTATAATATATTTTGACATCGCTTATATGCCATCCTGCTAATCTCACTCTTTTACCATACTCCATAAGTTCGTCCTTGTTAAGAGTAGAACCCTCGACGAGCTTGTTATATGGAGCTTCATCAAACGTATATCCGTCACAAGTAAACTCTCCCACAATGAAACCATTACCTTTATTCTTTTTCCTGCCGGCCCCGATTTTTAAAATATCATCTGTTCCCTTATTTTTTGTGCAGTACATATACACCTTAAATGGAGGCTTCAGTGTTGGTATTGTCTTTCTTATTTCTACCGTCTTTACGCCATCAAGAATTCTCTGACAATATTGCGGCTTAAGACTCATAAGCACTGAAAACATTAAACTTCTATCTATCATAATTGATACCTCTTTTATATATTTTTCAATTTAAATATGTTAGATAAGAAGAGCAAAGTGCGTTTTAAAACAATTTGAGCAAACAACCGCTAAAAATCTCTAAATTGTTTTAAAATATAAAAAAGAACCTGCAATCAATGCAAGTTCCTATATATTTAGTTGCATTAAAGTATTTTGCTTATCCTTTCGTGTTCTTGTTCCATCACATTAAGGCAATGATACAGCATCTTATCGTTAGACAGAACATCGTTGCCCACTCTATGAGTAATATGTATTTCATTCTTGGAAAGGATTATCCACATATCCCCTGTTTGCTCATTATCGGAAGTTGGAACAATCTCAATGTCGAATCCGGAGGCTTTTAAATTATCTTTCTTCTCTTGAAGAAGTCTGTTTGTAATTGTTACTCTACCCATTGAAATCACTCCTTTTCAAAAAAAATTAAAGGTCTACTATATCTGCTATTTCGTTTTCGAGACTTTCGGAGTTCCAACGACAGCTTTTACAAGGACAAACGCCTCCTCCGATATGACATTCGTTGCATAAGCTATTGCTTAAAGCATCAATGAGTTTAAGCAGCTTTTCTTTGGCTTCAGCAGAACATCCGGCAGCTTCTTTTGCCTTTCTCTCAGTATAGAAAGCATTTATAACATCGTACCACATATCAGGCACAGATGCAAATATAGATTCCTTGGTTTGCTTATAAATTACAAGCGGTTTTTCGTGTTTGTCTGAAGTCATTCTTACAATTTCGTTTTCACCTTTGATTTTCTCAATGCACCATCCGTTTTGCATAAGCCAGCTTTTAAATTCCTGTACATCAGATAGCGCCAATGCGTACTTATTTGCCATACAAATCATCCTTATTTCTTGGTTTCAATATAAATATGTCATATTTCAAAAGCAAAAGTCTTTTTAAAACAATTTCGACCCACTGCTTGACAGAAAACCCGCAAATTTAAACATTGAATTGTTAAATGTTAATTTGAGTATGAAAAACTATACTATCAGTCATTTTGAGCTTGTGAATGTTAGTGTCTGACGCAACGTTTTATGCTTAATGAGATAATGAGTATAGAATTAACGAATTTACGAGTGGTGTTTATTGATTGACAAAGTGCTTGTTGAATCTTCTTATTACTTACTTTTTAAATATATTATAATGGACACTCGGTCCATAGTCGCGTATTTGAAACGCAATTTGTTTTGTCAAATGTTTCAAACAACCAAGACTAATCCCATTTTAAAGTTAAATCCTGCAGAAACCGCCTTCAAATTGCAGGTCTCGCAGAATTTGCAATCTACAAAAAAGAACTGCCAAAATTGTTTTAAAACAAACAACGAAAGTAACTAACGTGTACAACCCGCAATGTCTCAATCAAACAAGTCTTCTGCCAAGCAGAGAGCCGAAGTTCTCCGCTTAGTTACTTCCCTGTGTATTCCGCCATAACGTCATCAAATGAATCGTTAACGTCATACGGCGGTGTATAGTTAACAACCGTGTTAATCATAGCCGAATCAATTTTAGTTGATATCTCGTCAGCCTCAGCAATTATTGACTTCATCGTAGCCTTAGACTCTGCTCTGTTGAACGCTTCAGTAGTGGAAACATCAACATTATAGAAATACGCAGTCTGATTTCCCTCGGCATTAAACTTATAGTCCTTGCCTATTTCGGTCTTGTTCGACGGCGTATAACGAAGCATTGTCTTAATCGCAGAAGCCATACGCTGTCTCTGCTGGTTCGTTTCAATAGCTGCATCAAGGTCAAAGTCAATAGACTTCTTTGCATTACCAATAGCCGTTGAAAGACGCTCCTTCTCAATTACAAGGAACTTCATAAAATCAATAACCTCATCATTCGGATAGAAGATGTCCGGACAAACAACATCTTCGGTAATGTTTTCAGCTTCAGGATTGGCAGCATTGCGATTGTGCGTCTTAACTATTTTAAGACTATGCTCTCTCGCCTGAATACTGTAAGCTGCGGAATTCATAAGATTGTCAATAAAACTCTGATAGCGAAATGATTCTTTAAGATTCATGTTTGTTCTCCTTCAATTTAAAAATAATTTTTGGCTTTTTGTAATATGGAGCAAATAGCGGGAATCGAACCCGTACCGTCGGCTTGGGAAGCCGAAGTTCTGCCTTTAAACTATATTTGCAGAGGGAAAGGACGGCGTCGTAACGCAGTCCTTGCGAAAGCAATTTTACTTTGCTTCCTAATTTTTAAATGGCTGTTTCCTCTTTCTTTGAAACTAATAACATTGTGTAAACAATATATTCTGTTCAAATTGACCTTACTGGACATTTAAAAGCTATGTAAAAGCTTCACCTATTTAATTGTTTCTTTCGTCTATCATTTGATAAACGTATCCTGAGAACGTTAGTTCTAATTGCAAAGAAAAACAATCAATTAGACTCAGAATATATCAGACTCAGAGGCTAACTCTTGTTGTACTTCCTCAAAAGAACCCCTAATGTTTACCGGTACACGTACCAGCTTAACATAAAGCTTATCTGATGCGTTTTTTCTTCAACAGTTATTTAATCTTTCATATTTAAGAGGAATAGTCTTATCACCTCTCTATGGGAGCCTTAGACAGTCCGTGACGGGCGAATTCCCTTTGTCACTGCTCTCAATAATTCTTAAATACCCAGTGCCAGCATTTAAAAATAACATCATCGTAGGATGTCAACTACGAGTCAACAATCGGAATCGAACCGATATTTCTCTCGACAGAAATTGTTTTTCCTTTAAACTATGTTGACATATGTGCATTTTTTTTGACTTCAAGTCATAGTTGGAAAGAGGCTCAATGCACAAACCTATTCTTTCGGCACCCACTACTTTTTTTAGTGGCGGGTATTCGCGTCCAACCAAACAAACCGTTTACAGTCCCAGACGAAGTTCTGTCATTTAAAAGGGACTTGAATAGCGAGAATTTCGCTATTCTACAAAAAAGAGAAGGTTTTTCAAGTTTCAACGAATTTACACTTCTTGTCCTTACCGCACGCTAAATTGCTGATAGCGAGACGACCTTCAAACACTTTCGCTCTCATAGATATTACTCTACACGTCGGTTTTCCTGATACCGAAAATCATTCTGGGGACTTTATTTTTTTACTTGTCGTTGCTCCAGCCCTCGACAACTCTGTCAGCACAGAGAATTTCAGCATAGCTGCTGATGGTGACGCCAGCGAGGTTCGAACTCACGTGCCGAGAATGAAAATCTCGTATCCTGACCGATTAGATGATGGCGCCGAATATAGCGGTCTTTAACCTTAAGGACGCCGACCGCTGTAGCGTTTAATGCTTACGCATTAGAATCAAATCCTTTAAAACACAAATGAATAACTGTGCTAACTGCTGAAATGCGTGCATATTAAGGGTTTGACATTGAAAACGATTGCTTCCGAGAATACTACAAGCCGTAAATTGCTCCCAAGACTTTCGCAGAATCAACAAGATTGCATTTAGTACATTGGACTCAATCCTTTCATAATGATGCGCTTTTACTGGGAGCGTTAACCCAATGGTGCGGGTCATGGGATTTGAACCCATACGGTGTTGCCACCAACGGATTTTAAGTCCGGTCTGTCTTCCTGTTCCAGCACACCCGCAAAGGTGGCGATTCTACCCAGAATTGAACTGGGGTCTCCTGATAGACAGTCAGGCGTAATTACCACTATACCATAGAACCATTATGCGCCAAGATTGTTTTCTCGCAATTAGGCTTGGCTCCTTTAGCTAACCGACCGGGTCAAACATCAGGGGTATCGGATTGCCTGAATGCTGGAAATGTCCAGTGACACAAAAAATGCAACGAACAAGATTCGAACTTGTACTGTAAGGATGTTTTTCACAACGTGCTTCCATTACACTATCGTCGCAAATTTTCATCTGATTTCACTTTAAATATGTCAGATAGAAAATGCATTTTGTATTTTAAAACAGTTTAAAGGTAGCCGGAAGTCAGATTCGAACTGACGTCAAAGGTGTTTCGTCGCATATACCCTTTCAAGGCGAAAAGCTTTTCCGTTAAGCTATTCCGGCGGGTCCCCCAACTATTTAATATAGGTCAGTTGGCAACCTCATCGAAATGAGATGGGAGTAGCTACTTCCCTGACGTGTTCCATTTACGACTATTTGTACACGCTGGTGGGATATCAGGGACTCGAACCCCGGACCAACCGGTTATGAGCCGGTTGCTCTGACCAACTGAGCTAATATCCCTCATTGGTCCTCAAGGCTGGAGTTAAACCAGCTCTGACAGAGCCACAATCTGCCGTGCTATCGTTACACTACATTGGGGAAGAAAGGAGGCTGACTACAATGCGGTCAGCCGACGCAAAAGAAGCCATATGAAAATCGTAATATGGTGGTGAATATCACTTTAATCCACGCGTTCAGAAAGAACGCAAACCTTTCTTGTTTTTTATTGTTTTGTGGCGGGAATTGTAGGACTTGAACCTACGACACATCGGTTAACAGCCGATTGCTCTGCCGACTGAGCTAAATTCCCAAATGGAGGTATCGGCTTATAAACTTCTGAGAAGAACTGACACCGAACAGTTTTTGTACATAAAATTTAAAAAATGAATAAAAAGGAAAGGAGTTGGCTCTGTTGAGCCACTGGAGGCGGAGGCAAGATTCGAACTTGCGACCTTCGGGTAATGAGCCCGGCGAGCTTCCTGCTGCTCTACTCCGCTATAGATGTTGTTGTGTTGATTAGCATCCTGCTACCCTGTCTGTATAGATAACAGGATGCCAACACTTAAGGAGGTATTTGGTGGTATACATGGCAGCTCATACTGGATTCGAACCAGTGGTGCAGGAGTCAAATTCCTGTGTCTTACCTCTTGACGAATGAGCTAAATGGAGGTACGGCTTGGAAATCCTAAAAGGCAAACCGACGCCGAACGGTTTGTTATAAATGGTGGGCAGAGCAGGAATCGAACCTGCGATGTTTCTAATGTGTCTGATTTACAGTCAGATGTCTTCGCCAACTGGACGTATCTACCCATATCAGTTGGAGCAGCATAAGAGACTCGAACTCTCACCACCGGTTTGGAAAACCGGAATGCTAACCATTGAACACCAATGCTGCAAATGGAGGTATCGAGTTGAAAACTTTTTGGAAGAACTGACCTCGAAACAGTTTTTAATGAAAAATATTATGGCATAAACTGCTTTTTAAAACAGTTTTTCTCTTGCTCTCTGTACTATTATTATAGCACAAAAACGCTAAAAAGTCAAGAGGTTTTGTCGCTAAAAGCACTAAAATATACATTTTTTTTGGTGTTTTTAGCTTTCCTCTTCGTTTTACACTTTAAATATGTCAGATATAAAAAGCATTTCGCATTTTAAAACAATTTTGAAGGCAAATTTTTAAGGAATTGTTTTAAAATTAATTTGTTGCATATCTCGATGCTTCCCATACCGACGTTACAGATGTACTATCAGGCATCTGAATAGTATAAGCCGTTACCGGAACGAGATATTCCGACTTAAGCGATGTAAAATCATTGTTGTTAATAAACAAATTTGCTACAGTAACACTCTTCAGAGGAGACGTCGGGGTAGTTTCCCCTTTTGCAAGCTTTGTTGTATAACCAAATACATATTCTGTATACCCGTCTTTTGATGTTTCTGAAATCTTATACCATTTATTTGATTCGGTCTCATTATCTGTTATTACATCTATGTCAAAATTAGGTGTTACAACTTTAGCAGAACCTGTAATTCTTTTTCCTGAGGGTTCAACGAGGTTATTGCTTTCATCATCCGGAACACGTATTGTAATATAAGCATACGCCTCTCCACTGCCGGTAAATTTTACTTTTGTTGTTTTATCGTAAGTTTTTCCGGGAGACATCAAGGCATCGGCGAATCCATCATCCTGCTCGTCAACTTTGCCTTCGTAAGTCTTACCGTCAAAAGTTTCTATAAGCTGTGCTCCGGCACTTCCTATCTTAAAGACATTCTTCAATATACCGGTTCGCATAGAAAGATAAGCAAAAGCTCCTGAAACAGCAATAGCTGCTATAAGAAATACCGCAACAACGGCTTTCTTCGTCTTTTTACTTTTATTCATAGCCGTCGCCTCCTTTAATTAGCTGAACGAAACAATACCATCGTTTAGATGATAATTACTGTTACAATATGTGAAATTGGATACGTTGTTTGTACCGTTATTCTGATTCGCAAAGATTGCCCATGCAGTATAAACATCCGCAATGTTAGATTGCTGAATGCCGCAACCTTGAACATCAATCTTGTTGATTATCTTTCCATCCGCAGGTCTTTGAGCAATATTCACAAGCTGCACTTCGTTGAATAGCGGAGATGTAATCCCCTTTTCCTCTACAATCGGAACCTCTGTTTCTCCGTCCGTTGTGGTTGTTTCGACTGTCGTATGACCTTCAAGGGCTCCTGCTTTATATACATAATAATATGTAGTAAAACCTCTATCCTGATTTCTTTGAGATGCATCGTAAGCTACAAGCTCCCAATCAGTCGTATTTACTCCGGCCGTATTGTCTTCGTTAAGCAATGTAAATAAATCATAATACTCGCCTACATCTTTTGTCTCAAGAGGTTGTCCGTCCGCTCTTTTGTCTTCCGGAACAGTTTCATCTTCGAACTCTGTATTTGTAGACGGTACTTTTACCGACATAAACACCCAAGCGGGAATATTATCTTTATTATCATTGATAACCTGCGGATTTTTTCTTACAGTCTGAAGCGGAAGCATATTCTGTGCATTAGTTGCATCCCAGTTTGTTTCTGTTAGCGACAATGAAAGAGTGCCTTGAGCAAATCTGTTGGTTCTTGAATCATAAGCAGAAAGCAAAGCAAATGCTCCTCCGATAAGAACCGCAGCAATAAGACAAATACTTATAGCTGCCTTAGCCTTTTTATTTTTAAATAGTTTTGTCATATATTTCTCCTCCAAAAAGTAGAATAATGAAGTTAAATATTTCTTCAATACAAATATGTTAGTTGAGATTTGTTTTTTAAGATTGTACTAAAAGTTTGTCTTTTATACTGATAATATCTGACACTGAAATAACATCTGCATTGCTTTCAAGTTCCTTTCTCTTCTGTTGATAAAGCAAAGCGTGCTGTTGATAGATTTCATCAAAACAGTTTCTTGCATATCTACCGTTAGAAAAGTTAGGTTCGTTAAGGTTGATTTTTTCTTGATATATACTCTCAAGCACCTTTTCTGCATCCGGACCGATACCGATATTTTTCTTTGCCATAAACTTTTCAGTAATCTGAACAAGCTCGTGAGCATTATAGTCAGGAAATTCTATTGTTGTACTGATACGAGATGCTAATCCGGGATTAATCATCATAAATTTTCTCATTTCATCGGAATATCCTGCAAATATGATAACCGTATCTTTTTCAGCTTCCATATGCACAAGTAACTGAGCGACCGCCTCAGCGGCAATGGCATCATTAGATTGTCCTAAAATGTAAGCTTCGTCGATAAATAAAACTCCGCCTTTGCAGCGCTTAAATATAGCATTAACTTTTGCTTTTGTCTGACCGGAAAATTCTCCGGTTAAATCATTTCCGGTGCATTGTAGATACATATTGTGTTTTATTCGTCCATATTTATAAAGTAGACCGGAAAAAATTGAAGCAACCTCCGTTTTGCCGCATCCGGGATTACCCAGAAAAGCCAGATGCCTTGCAACATTTTCGGTATTTTTATGATGCTGAGCCTCAAAGTTATATACAGACTCCATTCGGAGAACTTCCTGCTTAACGTGGTTTAATCCAATAAGTTTATTTAAATCACCTATTGCATCTTCGCTACCACGTTTTAGCATTAAGCCTATATTTAGGTCCCCATCCTCGTCGTATTCCCCGTATTTTTTCTTCTTTCGGGCATATTTCGCCGTGTCTTCAAAATTATCTATAAGGAAATCTGTCTTTTTACGCCAAGCTGCTAACGGATACTTTGCAGCAAACGATAAGAAAGCCAGGGCAAGAAATACAATAAATGATTTTTGCCCTAAGCCGAATATTGAGATTATTCCGAACAAACTGTATGCCGCAAGTGCCCCAAATCCGATTATTGCCAACAGCCTTAAAAAGCTCAGACAAAATTCGATTCGTCTTGCAGCAAGTAATTTTCTCTTCATAAGTTGCTATCCCCTTTGAAAGCTGCTGAAACAGCTCTTTTGATTTTTTCGACCACCCCTACTTGTTCAGTTCCGTTGAGGTTAATTTCTATCATTTCAAGAGGTTTGTCCTTGTGTTTACCAAAGAGAATATTAGGCTGTGACAGATTCGGTGAATTATTATAATGACACATCGGGCATACATTAGCTGAATCCGGCAACTTTTGGTAACATTTCTGACAATACATTGACAATCCCCTTATTGGTTATTTTTCTGATTATAAAGTTTTTCAAGCTTTTTCTTTTCTCTTTTAATATACGAAAGCATGCAGAGACGGCCTATTACAGTGTCCGCAGGCATCAATTTAAGAGTTTCTTCAAAGTCGTGAAGTCGTGCTTCACAAACTTCAATCTGTTCATCTATATTTTTCATATTATCACTTCCCTTTTTTAAATTTAAATATAAGATGGTATATTTACTTCTTTTTTGAGGCTGATATCAACCTCATCTCCGTAGATAAAAGCGCAGGCGGCATATAATCCTTTTTCTTTAAGTCGATGATATGTAGGTTTGGATTTTGCAACTCCTTCATATTTAAGTCGGTCTATTATAGCCTGTTCCGTATGTTCTTGTTCGGTCATATACCGATAAAATAAAATTCTTGCACATCTACTACCGTCCTTACAGACAAAGTTAATACGCATTATTGCATTATCTACCAAACGGACAACTTTTTCTGCTTTTTCATAGTTCTGTTTGAAAATCTCATTCGAGTCTAACTTATCAATTGTTTCCTTTGAATTATTGGTAAGAATATCTTTGGCTGTGCGATAAAATGTAAATAAGCTTTTAACATCATCATAATGCAAAGGCTCGTTTTTCTCTTTCTTCGACATTGTTTCTCCTTCCGGTTAGCCCTGCACCGCAGCGGTATTAAGTGATGTAGGCGTTTGAGTTGCTACATACTGTCTTATCTTCTTAGCTAAAGCATTCTGATGCTTTTGTTCCTGAGTTGCTTTTTTTGAGCTGCCACTCTTCAGAAATGACGAAGAACACACCGATGTTCTGGCCGACATATCAACCCCTAAAACCGTACAACGCATCAAAGGCGTTTCTTCCCCATTGGAATTTTTAACAATGACTTTTGTTTTTTCATCAATCGCTTTGACAAGTATTTGTTCCTCCGGAGTCTCAAGACTTTTATACATATCTTCAAGCTCGGAGACTACCTCGTCAATTTGACTGATAGCACTTTCTTCGTCCTCATACGGAGCACGAGCTACCGTATAAGAATCTCTCACTGACTGACCGTTGCATATAGCATCTGTCGCTATTGCATAAACTTTTGACATCATTATTCCCCCTGTTACTTGGTTTGCAAGACCAAATTCTATTTTCCAAAAAGCGAGACTTACTCGCCAACTGCCTAAAATACAAAAAATACAACTATTTTGTTGCTTTTATAAAGAATAAACAATAAATATACAATTATTTTAGCGGTGAAAGCATTATAGAGCAAATGTTTCCTTTTGTCAACAGGAAATTTTTTCCAATTTAACTTATCGCGGGTATTTTTTCTACTTGAGTCCCATTATACAGACTCTCGTGAAGATGTGATACATTATAATTCCAATCTATAATTAAGACTTCCTTGCCATTTCTGTTTGATAATTTAACGGCTTTATGCGGAATGATATCTTCAGCTACTTTATACCGTTTATAACTTGGCATCTCGGATATTTTTGAAACAATTTGTGCTTTGCTCATATTGGTCGTTATGTACGGTAATATAGCATTTAGCATTGTTACATCTTCAGATATCGACATGGATTTTGCTTTATTAAACATTGCGGTAAGCATTTTTCGCTGTCTTCCTGTTCTTACTCTATCGGAATCAGTCTTTCTAAGTCTTACATATCTTAAAGCTTCTGACCCATTCATCTTATATGTACCTGCCGGAGTTTTTTTGTTGAAGGCAAAACTTGCTTCAGTCGTGCTCATTTTAATGCTAATGCCATCCATTGCATTGACGATATCTTCAAACCCGCCAAAATCGCATGCTACATAATTATCTATCTTAATTTTATAGTTAGTTTCTATAACTTTAATAAGCATTTTCGGGCCGCCGTAAGAGTATGCCGCGTTAATTCTTTGATTTCCGTGTCCCGGAATACCCACATATGTGGCTCTTGACAAAGAAACAAGACTAATTTGTTCTGTTTTTTTATTGATTGAAGCAACTATAATGCAATCAGCCCTTGGATATTTCATGCCGTCAAACATAACGGCTTCATTATCTCCTGCATCATATCCTATAATCAGGAGATTAAACACATCATTGGAATGCCATACATCTCCGTTATTCGCAAGGTTCTTTTTAATAGCCTCATCAGCGGCTTTTTTGATTTCCTCAATGCTTGAAGTGGTTTCTTCCGGCTTTGTAGGGCTATCAGTCTGTAGCTCATAGTCGTTAATATCCAAATTTTCTAATGCTTTAGTCGTTTGTTCATCAGAGTTGTCTTCAGGGGCCATTCTCGTAGATTCATTGTCATAATTAATTCTGTTAAGTGTATTGTTTATATAGATAGCGGTTACTGATGAAGCCCCTATAATTATCGCTACAAATACACAAAGAAGTATTTTCACTACTTTCTTCTTTTCCATAATTCACCTTCGTCCTTTAAATGCCTACTGCGGTTTTCTCAGAGGCATAATATCAATGTATTGGATGTATACTGAAGAACATTGTGCCCTCAGCTACATCATCCAATATTAAGCAAACTTTCGCTTTCGTAGCATTCTGAATTATGCACTGAATTGTCTCAAAAGAAACCGGTTCGTTGTTAATGAAATACTGCATAAAATTCCTCCTTATATGTCTTAAAAAGTCTCACTTTAAATATGTCAGATAGGAAAAGTATTTCTTATTTTAAAACAATATTGAAAAAAATTAAGACAAGCAAGACTGTATAATACGTTGGCTATCCTCTATACTTGCAAGGTCAATGTATTTCTTCGAGCTACTTGAAGATTCTACAAAAGCAACAATTCTATCGTTTTGAAGAATGCAAGAAACTCTTAATATAATAGAGCTATCAAGTATTGTAAATGTCTCCGCCAACGACTTTTTCTCCGTTCGTTATAACTCTTGTTTCGGCATTATAAATAGATGCTAAATCGACTAAATTTGAAAAAAGATGCAGATTATCTACTTTGACAAGACTTATAATGTCCGGAACAGTCTGAATATCACGGATATAACCGATTTCTCCATCTTGCGTTATATATTTGTAAAAAGTCCCATTGAAATCTTTTAAAAAACTATTGTCTAACATTTGACACCTCCGGGAAGAGATACGCCTAAAGCCGGGCGCTCATATTAAATATGATAGATGAAAAAATATTAAAACGCCCAGAAAGTATCTGAACGCTCAATTTTCCTTGACTATTAGCTATCGCACTGATGATTGTTGTCATCCGAGCGCAAAGAATACAGCATTATGGCTGCTAAATCAATGACAAGGACGATACTTGCCCAAGGGGTTATCGCAACAGAAAATATAAGACTTATAAGACCTATAATTACAAGAACAATTGAAATTTTTTCCATAAAGTTGTCTCCTTTCAATTAACTTCGATATCAATATTTACATCAATCGGGTGCCAAGAATCCGTTAATTTGCTTCTTGCTCCTTTTGAAAGCGTAGTTATATCGAGATTTTCTGCTTCCAAAACAAGATAGTCTATCACGTTGGACATTTGCAGAGAGTTATATGTAGATGTGCCATAATAGCATCTGACGATTATTTCGTCTTCCGATGCGAAGTCTACTTTTTCGGCAAACCAACCAATTCCCAATTCGGACCAGCATTCGGATACTTCATCAAATCTGTCTATAGGCACAACATAATCCTTGTACATCCCCCTACTTCGAACAGCTTCTTTATAAACATCAATAGAACTTAATTTAACCGCAGCTCCAATTGCTGCACAAAGTTCCCAGCAATACGAATTTGCGTTATTACTTTTCTTAGCTCGAATTTTCTTAATAGCGCATTCGAGAGGCTCTTCAAACAGCCCGTAAATGTCATCATTAACTGTAGCAGTTGTTTTTAAAACAATTCTTGTTTGCTTTTCATCTTTAATTATGTCTTCTAATTCGCAGTCGAACATATATCCGACAGGCGTTTTACTTGGTTTTAGCACGAGCTTGCCTCCCTCTTAAATCGTCACTATAAATATGTTAGTTGGACAAGGTATTTTGTATTTTAGAACAATTTAAGTCAGCATTTTGAAATTGTTTTAAAAAGAAAAAGACACGCCTATCGAGCGCGTCTCCCCTATGCAATTATTGTTTGTTGTTATGAGTTTCCCCTATATTATGCAACACTATATTGTTAATTTCAGCCGGACAGTTTATTCTTAACGGTATTCGACTGTATCCAATTCCGCTGCTGATAATTAAATCCGTATTTCTGACTTTATATTGTCCTTTGTCATATTTTGGAAATAAACCTTGTCCCGGAGCGTAAATGCTACCGATTTTCGGAAGTCTCCACTGACCACCGTGCGTATGTCCACTTAACACTAAGTCAGGATTACATTTTGCAACGGCCTCAATGTTATTGGGAGAATGCAGTAAAACGATTGTGTAATCAGACATATCAAATGATTGTAGACGGTTATCCGGAATACTTATATCTCTACCTTGAGTCTTTTGGAGAAACTCCAAATCATCAAGACCAATGAGATTGATACAATCCGTTCCTCTGCTTATTAAAACACTATTATCGTGCAGTATTTTTACATTATCACACCGCTCAAGTTTTTTTTCAAGCCTATAAAAAAGAATTGCGTTAGCTGCTTCGTGATTGCCGGTAATATAATAAACGGGCTTCGTCTTTGCAATATTCTTTATAATACAAATAACATCATCGGCATTTTTTACTTTGCCTCCTATTATATCGCCTGTCAAAACAACAATATCTCCATCTATTAAATCATAAAATGAGCAATTAATTTTTCGACTGTGTAAATCAGATATTTGAGTTATTGTAAATCCGTCAAATGCTTTTGGAATTCTGTCGGATTCTATATTGTATATATTTTTCACAAGTTCCATCTGTGTTCCTTCTTCCTTAAAGAAAAGCCCGCCATAATTAAGCGAGCTTTTCAAGCGCTGTTTAGGGAATCATATCCCTCAAGTCATCCACAAAGCTGGGATTCCTTTTCTTTTCTCTCAATAAGCTGAGATAAAACAGTATAAACATAGTAATTATTCCTCCTTAAACAAATATAATTAGCATTTCTCATAAACGCCTTTGTTTTCGTTATAAATATGTCAGACGAAAAGAAGATAAAGAAAAACCGCCCTCATTGAGAGCGGTAAAAGAAAAATATAAAATAGTTTGTGAAGACCACATCATTTAGAAGAAAGAGGACTCAATAGTGTCACTTGAGGCAACTTCAAACCAATTATCGACAAACTTCTTGATATCAGAAGCTTCATAGTCGTTGGCATCATCGGCTTTAAAGTTCTTTCGGAATGCGCAGTGACCAATATCATCTTTGTACATCCACGCAAGCTTGGGAGATAAAATCTTAAATTCTTTACCGCCAAACTCAAAGATGTCGCCAACTTTCCAACCTGATGATTTAATTCGATTTATAATTAAAGCCGGACGAACACCAACTAAACGGTCATCGACATAGTTGCCAACACACTCAACATCGCCGCCGGCGAGGACTCTGCATGCCCAGCTACTGAGACTACCTGGGGTACGAAGCCACCATGTAGGGCCATAACATCGTTCCTCCTCCGTCAAAAGTGATGCTGCTTCATCTAAAGATAGAAGCGTTGCCCCTTTAATGTCGAGTTGTTTGCTCTTCGTAAATGTTTTTTTTACTATCATATAAATCCTCCTGATTTAAACAAAATTACAGCCGATTTTTCAAGTTTTAATCGCTTGTGTCCCAATGAATATTGGTGACAACTGCTTCTAAAACTCCATCACTGTTTTTTCGGGCAGAATAATCAAAATCAAATACGCAAAATCCATACGTATCAGATAAATAATTTGCAACTGCATCCGAAAAGCCATAATAGTCATTCAGATAATCTTCTTTTGAACGGTCAAGCTCTTCAAATGTTACTGTTATACTTTTGGGTAATTTCATATCGTTTCCTCCTTAATTTGTTTCAGCGCCCATATAAATATAGACGCCTTCCGGTAAATCTTCAGAAAGTTGATAAACTTCTTTAGGACAGCGCCCTTTATCATAGGTTTTATATATTTTGTAAAGACCTTTCATTGTTACATCACTGATATATTGTGTCCCAAAAGCCGTTGAGAAAACTTCGCAATTTTCGAAACCCTTCTTTAAAACATTTGATAATTTAGAATAAGCAAAAGAATATTCCACAAATCGAAACATCTTTCCGCTATTGTGTTCCATACCCTCGTCATAGTAGCCATATCCTAAGAAATGAACTACTTTTTCATTATCTTCTGCTTTTTCAATTGCAAAAATCGTCTTTTCTAAGTATTTCATATAATACCTCCTAAGCAAAGAACGGAAGTGTAGCTTTAAACGCATCATCACGTTCGTCATATTTTTCATATGCATCAATATCCTCTTGTGGAATTGGCTCTTTTGAGGCATATCCTAAAAGCATATTTATTGCTTTTTCTTGCGACGTAAAGCCGTATCCACGGGCATTGTGTCTTACTTTGCCTGCTTTGTTGACGATATGATATCGTCCCGAAACTCCCGGCATAGGCATAATATCATAATACTTAAGTATATCCTCTCGATGTTCTAAGCGTTTTTTAGCAACTGTTGCGTCTTGAATAAAATAATTATACCAATCTTGTACAATGTCCTGCAAGCTTGATATGTCATAAATATAAACTCCTTCATTAGGATTAGATATTACGCCGTATTCATCATCTTCCCACGCGAATGAGCCGATGGATTTTGTTGCAATTGCCGAACAATCATCAGTGATATAAAACGGCAATCCTTTAATATCAAAGGTTTCTCCAATACAAAAGTCACTCTGTTCAAGGTTAAGCAGGGACAGCATAGGATAGATTTCACATGGCATATGTCTATTCGGAATTTTAGCGTCGATAAAATCCTTGGAGAAATAAAAACAATAGATGTGCGAAAAGCCATCATCATTATCTACACACCAGATTTGCTCATCATGGGATGATAATACTCCAAGACGAGAATAAAAATCCATCTCACTATACCGTGGTATAAATGCGCCGCCAAACTTTAAATTTTCCATAAAATCACCTCCTCTAATTTTTGATGAAATAATCAAACCAGTCTTGGACAAGTTCTTGTAAACTTGACATATTATAAATATAAACTCCCATTGCAGGAGAGGAAAACGGCATATATTCGTCGTCTTCCCAAGCAAATGAACCGATAGACTGCATTGCTATAGCTTTTAATTTATCAAAAACTAAAAACTTTAATCCTTTAACGTTAAAAGTGTCTCCAATACGAAATCCGCTATTTTTAAGATTAAGTATGTACAGCATAGGATATATTTCGTATGCGCGATGCAAAGAAGGGGTTAAATAATCGTCCCATTCTTGATGAAAAAAATGGCAATTACTTTCGTTCACAATGGGTGAATCTAAGCACCAAATACGCTCATCTTCCGGCAACACAAATTTTGTGCTACAGTTTAAAGCTCGTTTGATATCCGAATAACATGGTATACATATTGCTTTAAACTTTAATCCTTCCATAAAAACATCTCCTCTAATCATTAAAGAAAAAGTCAAACCATCCATCAATGATTTCTTGAAGGTTGCTTCCTTTGTATAAATAGTGATTCCAACCGTCGCCATCTTTTCCATCATCACCAATGGAAAAAGAGCCTATAGACGATGTAACCATTATTTTTCCGTTTCTAAGAATAATGAGTGGAAGTCCCTTTGCTATAAATACATCTCCCGGTTTCATTATGTCTCCGGGCTGAATTTCTGTTATTGTACTTATAGACAAAACCGGGAGAATTTCGCCGGATTCTGCCTTTTTCGGAAAAGTAGTCTGATACTCTAAGTCTCCCAAGCGACAAACCCCTTCTATGTCTAAAACCCAAAAAGGTCCTTCGGACAGCCGAACATAGTTATCTCCAAGAAATTCTAAATCTTCAAATTGTGGAAGTTCTGCTTTTGAGAACTCTAAATTCATAATGACGCCTCCTATCTTTCATTCTCACACGACTCAGTCATATGAGAATCTAAATTTTTTGTAAAGCGATATAATCGTGCAAAGTTATATATGCACAATAAAATTGCTATAGCAATGATTGCAAGTATAATCTTCATTAGAATTCCTCCATCATTTCATTGAGTGTATCAACAGAAACATCCAGCAACTCTGCTCCTATTGCCATAATCAGTTCGATTGTTGATTCGTCGTTCTTGTTAACGTCACAAAAACTCTTTACAACAGCAATTACGTCTGCTGCCTCAATAATTGAATTCATAATAATCCTCCTTTTGAATTTTCTTTTAATTCCTACTTGTCTTTAGAATTCATTTTAAATATGTTATATGAGGTATTCCTGAATTTTGGCTTAGTTGGTTCTAAAATGGTTGATATAATTGTTTTAAAATGAAAAGATATTGAAAATTATTTCGAAATCTGATATAATAGCAGGTAATTAGGAGGGATAATATGGAATATTTTGAAGATGTTAACCATTTGGATGAACTTGATGAATATTTACAAGATTGCACATTTTGCCCTTGCTGCGGAATGTACCTGTCAGACAATCCTAAAGGAACCGTAAAAGAAAAGATAAGAACCGAAGAAAAAGAAGACGGAAGTGAGTCTATTTCATACTCCGGAAATTACTCTTCCAGCCAAAAGGTTATAGAACTTCATCAGACGTGTCCCAGATGCCAATCTGAATTGCGAATAGTTTATCAATTAGAAGAAATCGGCTATAGAACGCATAGTCGAAAAAGACGGGATGAGCTAATTGACAGTACGTACTATCCTGAAATAGATGACTATATAGATACCTACAGTCATAAAATAATTACCAAAGAAAAAACTACATACCAATATATTTTGCAGTATGGCACTATTGTTTGTCTTAAAAACGGGCAGCGCATTTATTGCTTGTATGACCTGGATGAGCATCGTTGGCTTACATCCCAAGAGGCTCAAAACAAAAAAGAGCGAGAAAAAGCAGCTCAAGATATCGACCTTGTAAAAAAAGTCGATAAAATGCTAAAAAAGAATCCGACAGTTAAAGATTTTGATGAGCTTGAAGAAATGTATCGGGAATTAAAGAAAATTCCCACAACACTTCATCCTTATGTGGAAGCAATTCAAAAGCAGTGCGAAGAAACATTGGAAAAACTTCTACCGGAATTTAAAGAAAAACGCAAAAAAGACAAACAAATGCGGGAGACACTCCGAAAGATATTTAAAGCTACCAAGATTCTATTTATAATCGCAGTTATTGTTTGTCTCGGAGTCAGAATCAAATTGAACTTTGTGCGCAGTAGTTATATACAACAGGCAAGTGTTAATACTGAATATACAGGACATAACAAAGGAGGCAGTTGCGAGCATAAATACGAATTCACTCTTGATGAATCCGGCATATTAAAACCCAAAGATGACATTTTAGGCGGAATAGCATCAAGGGATAATGTCTATATTTTTAAATCGGGCGACGAAAAAAATGCTATTTATGATTGGTCAGGACCGGACTCTGTTTATCTCGAAAAAGGCAAATATGTTGCCCTTATAACTCCTGGAGATGCAATAGATTACTCTCGCATAGCAAAATATTCTCTAAATCTTAATTTTGAAGCCAAAAAAGCTCATGCCCCAAATTCCAATATTCAAATTGGACAAGTTTACAAAGATAAGTTGTCTTCAAAAGATGATGTGAATACTTATCAGATTAAATCTTCTCCAAATACTAAATTGATTTTTCAAACTAATAAGCCGACTGGAGAATACACAGGTAAGATAAGTCTTTTTAACAATCACTCAAAAAGCACACTTAATGAGAAAAAGCTTTTTAATGTTGTTGTCGAAAACGGAAACGGTGAAGTAATAAGCTCGGTAGATGTTGCGTCAATTTCCGAAATGAATATTTCTTCAGATAAAACTGAATATTACAAGATTAAAGTGTCTGCAGTAGATTATTGTTCTGACCAATATACTTTCTACACAACCACAAATTGATATATAAGAAGAGAGGCGGGGTTACTGCCTCTCTTTAACTATTCAAGAAGATTTAATTTGGTCGAATCGAAATCTACCAATTTAGCATATTGGTTATCGCTCGCCAATGTTATTCCTAATATATCATCGTATTTTGACGGTCTATTCGGAATGTACCTACCGCATTTTAAAACAATATTTGAAAACTGTTTTAAAATAGATAATTGCGGCTCTATTTCTTCAGGATAATAGCCCGTATAGATTATAACTGTATCATCGCAGTGATAGTAATTTCTAAATTTATCTATAAAGGCTATAAGCTCATCAAATTGTTTGAAAGGCTCTAATCCTCCAAAGCACATTGCCTCTGTAATATCATTGTTAAGATATCGCTTTATAAGGTCGTCATCATTCACATCAATTATGGGACTATTTGCTAATTTGTTGTTCTGGCATACAGATTCGGGTAATCCGTTTTCTTTACAGCATTTCCAATCACAAAAACAAGTGCCTATAAACATAACAGGGTTTTTATAATTAACAAAATCTTCGTCTATTAACGCTTTTATTCGCATTTTACATCTCCTGCAGGTCATACCAATATCTTGTATTATACTCTGCTTTACGTTCCTTTGAATATGCTCTTGTGGGAACAAGAAACCCAACAATTCTTTGATATGTATCAAATACAGGGCTTCCGCAATGCGGACAAATATCTGTTCCAACAAAACCGTGATGATATTTGCACTCGTTAATTCTTATATTAAATGCAGAATAAATAACTCCGGACTGAGCAATCTTATTAAGCATCTTCCAAGCTACGTCTTCATTGGGAAAGTTAGACTCAAGGTTTATATGTGTTATAGAGCCTCCGGAGCATCTAACATCCAATATAGCCGAAACTCGCAGCTTTTCTTGAATAGTGCATTTGGTTGATAACGGTATCCATTGATTTGAATAGATTGTTTTATCTGACAGACCGTATAAGAGGTTGTCTTTTTGGCATAGAATAACAGCTGCACGCTCGGCCGGAACAGATTCTATATTTAAAGAATATTTATCCGTAAAGTTGTCTTTCACATCATTTAAAACATCAAATATTTTATTAGCAAACGACATTGCTTTATCTGTATAAAAAACATTACCGAACGCATCTTTTTCTATATAGCCAAAATGCTCAACAGCTTCATATAATCCCAAAATACCGATTGTAGAAAATTGATTATCTAATGACAGCATTCCGTCTTGATAATTAGGTAATAACCCTGCATTAATATTCTCTTTAATTATATCTCTTATAATATCAAGTATTTTACAGTCTAAAAGCGTTCTTTCTCTTAGTAGTTTTAAATAATCTTCTTCGTTATCTGTTTCAAGCGCAATGCCCATTAAGTTGATTGTGTTGACTTTTACAGAGCCGATAGACAGTGCTGAGCCTCCTATAGAATTCATAAATCCTTTCAGCTTTGAACGGTCTGACATCAGACGACAACAGTTACTTAGAGTCGTTACATCACCGCTCATAAAGAAATTGGCATCGTTCCATTTGCAATTATGGTCAGAACACCAACGAGCAAACTTAGCATCCACAAAATGCTTATCTTGATACAGTAATGAATATGTAATCACGGGAAACGTAAACATATTAACGCTACGTATTTCAGAAACAACCTCCATAAATGTTTTTTCGATATTGATAAGGTCTTCTACACAATCTATTGCAAAAGTACCATCCGGATATTCAACTCCGCCAAAAAGGCTTTCCAAATAAGGTCGGTCAAATATATTGACATTTGTAAAGGACGATTGTACAACTCGAATAAACGGTTGATTTAGTCTGTAAATTAACTTTTGAAAACACTGTCTTAAATAATAATCGGGGTCTTTTATATAATAACCGCTTTCGCAGTCTTTTTTCCAGAAGTAATACACCCAAACCAATAAGTCGGGCAAGCCGCAGGCTCCTGAGGTTCTGTTAGCAGCAAAACTAACATATTCAATAACATCGTCTAAAAAAGTTGTCAGATGTTTGGCTGGTTCATTATTATAGTTGTTGATAAAAAATAGCCCTTCATGAGCTAATCTGGTTAGGTCGTATGCAAAGCAATACGAAAATTGAGTGCTGGTTGAGCTGTCGTGCAAGTAGAATTGACCGAGATATTCGGCTTTTAACCATTGTTTTGCAGTGGTCTCACCATACTTTTTACAACAGTTATTATAGATTCTTCTAAAAGCATCGAGCTTGTCTTGCGCTTTATATTTTTCACTCATAAGAGTTCTGATGTCTTTGTTATAAGAATTCGCACTGGAATCTATTGTAACATCAGAAACAGCCTTGTTTTTTGCCATAAAATTTTCTGTAAACTCAATCGGGTCCAATTGTGATTTATGAATTCCGTTCAATATTTCAAATTGTTCACCATATTGAGTTCTTAACAATTGTATTTCTTGGTCGAAATCAGTATTATTTTTAAGTGTTGTTGACATTTTTATTCTCCTTCCTTAAATTTGGTTTACATATTTTACAGCGTCATTGAATAGTAGTATCTCCTCCCCTGTTTGTAATGCCGGAACGTTTTTTATGCCTAAATCAATCATTACATCTATATTTTGGCATTCTTGATACGGAACATTTTTAGATTGTAATTTTCTCTTTAATACAGCACATTTCGGACATCCCGGCTGAGTATAAATAGTTATTATTTCCACGTTTTTTCACCTCGATTCTATAACAGAACCCCCACCGCCTTAAAGGTAGTGGGGGTTGCCTCTTTCACTTTAAATATGTTAGGAAAGCGTTTTGTAAGCATTTTGCTGTTATGGCATTTTACTTGGCATTAATCCACACACTCACATAGAGTGCGACGCTCCTAACGGGAGTAATACTGCACGACATAGCCTCTTCAATCCACGCACTCCTAAGTGCGACTGCAACATTTCGTGTCCAGATACCATCCAACCACAAAATATAACAGCATGTATAATTTTGTTTGGAGCGCAAAACGTTTTTGAAACAATTTTGGCGCTTTAACGTTTGTTTTTAAGTGCAAACCTAATTACCAAAACTCATCCGCATCTACCCTGCCTGCCCTTCTTTTGCTTGTCGCAGTGTGTCGTCCTTTTTGTTTTGGGGCAAAATATTCTTTACGATATTTTTTAACAAAGCTACAGTTTGAACAGTTATTTCTGTCATTGCAGAACCAGCAACCGTCAATGTCAAGCCAAAACCATCTTGGCATAGTAGGCGGTTTTCTCCGTTTTGTTTTTCCCATACAAACGAGCTCCTCACATCATTCGAAATGCTTTTTTACATATTTTGTGCTGCTTCAGCTAAAGTGAGAATTGTTTCTTGATATGCAATCTCTCTCAAATCAGCTCTCATACGCTTAAACATATTCGTGCTCTCGGCAACAGCCTCGGCGAGTTCTTTTGAGTCCCAGAACTCCTTAATAGGCTTATTGAGAATGAAATCCTGAATATCCTGAGTGTGAGAGTTAAAATCAAACTTCAGAATTGCATAAAGATATACTCCCTGCGGACCGGTATCATTCAATTTGTGCTCAGCTACTGTATAGAGAGCCTTCTTATCTTTATCAAAATGAACATCTACAGTGATGTTCTCCTTGTCTTCTGTGGTAAGTTTTAAACTATTTTCAACTTTAAACATTGTTAATTATCCTTTCTTATTCTTCGATGGAACTTCAAAGCGCCCGCAATGTCGTTAAAGCACTTTGGGATGCTTTCTCTTTTTAAATATCCACCAATAATCTAAACTTAAATATTCAACATCTCGACCGTAATAGTAGAGATATATAGAATCATCTTTTTGCGCTATAAACAGTCTTCCGTTATAGCTGGCTCTGCATCTTTTGGTGTTCTTAAGATGTTCTCTCGCGTCTTTATCAACCCAATACTGTGATAATCGCCATACTCCTTCGGTATATACTTCAACCCAGTTAGGAAAAGTTAATCTATGCTCTTTATATTCTTCTTGCTGCTTTTTTATGCTTTCATATGCCGCCTTAAGTTCCTCTCTGGTGTGTTCTTTTTCTGAATGGCATTTGCCTTTTCTTTCAGCGGCATATTTGTAGTCTAAATACATGCTATACTCTTCATCATCATAATCTGGCTCAGAGTCATAAAAGCATTCTAAATGTTCAACTACATAATAATGTCTAAATATCCAATCTATAAATCGGTTACTCGGCTTGAGCTTTTTAAATGTCAGCTCTTTGTGATGTTCATACAATTCTTCTTGAATTAAATCGTTACGTATCATCAAAGTCCCCTTTTCGTCAATTATGTTAACTATACGAGCCCGATATAATCTAAAAACAGAGATTTGGAATTGTATTTTTCCTTATCATAAGACACGGCTTTAGAATATACAAAATCAATACTTTTGTCTTTGGACATATTGTATTTTTTTTGAAGTTCGTTTGTAATCGTATCAAGACTCAGCCCAAACTCTTTCATATCTTTAAAAAATGATAACTTTTTTAATGTTAATGTAGCACAATCGAGCTCATCCAACATAATGCATTGCTCCTTTCATTGACAAAAAGTCATTGCGGTTTTTCTTACGTTTTAAATATGTCAGATACTAAAACTAAATTGTATTTTCAAGCAATTCTTTGAGCTAACCCTTTAAAATTGTTTTAAAATTCAAAAGGGCGTTCGACGTTAACTATTTAGTCAGCATAGTCCTCAAAATCATCATCGTCATCGAAATCATTCTCATCATAGATTGCGTATTCGTCGTCATATTTAAACCCGTCATCATCTTCAAACATACATAAGTATTCGTTGTCATCTTCGTTATCGCAGACTATAGTAAGACAATCTTTGCCGTATTCATCCTCGCAGCGTTCGATTCTTCCGTCTTTCTCAAGTGTGTCAGCAAGCTCAACGAGTGCTTCTTTATCCTTGACCGTTTTAAAGAGTTTTGAAAGAAGAATAGCTTCCAAGCGTTCGTATTCTGAATCATATTTTTCAGCTATCTCATCTCCGTCTTCTACTTCTACCCACTCGTAATCTTCCAGCTCTTCATCCATATTGTCCGGGTCATCCGAAACAAGAAGATTTTTTGTAAAGGTGTAAACAGTAGGATTGAGTGTATCAAACTCAATAGTATCCATAAAAATAAGTCCTTCGTCACCGTCATCGCTGTATATAGGTCCGACCTGCGCAGTAATTGAATAATGAGTGTCATCAACAATATCAATATCCATCTCTATCGGAAGTTCAACTGTATCTTCCTCATCCTCATCGTCATCTTCCAACCAATTCGTCTTATTATCAACCAGATTGTCAAATAAAGATACCTCTTCGGGATAATTATTGCTTACATAGTCTCTAAGATTGCTCAGACTGATATTCAACAAAGAATTAAAGACTTCCTGATATTTGATGATAAAAATAGAAGACAGTTCGTTTTCTTCTAAGTCAAAAGGCGTCAGCTCATCATCCTTATTTCTTGCATCAACGTAACTCTTTGTGAAAACGCTCATACAAGTTATATCAACAGAAGGTTTAGAATCAAAGGCAAAACATATCGCAGCGTTCAACCAAATGTTTCTGTTTGCGTCTCGGTCAAATATAGGACCTAATTCACTATGGGCAATAAGCAGGTCGTCACCGCCCAATACAATTGTGGATACTTCTGCATTGTCCGGAATGTTGATTGGATTAATAAAATTCATATGTTGTTCCTCCAGTATTTAAATTGTTTTAAAATGGTCAATTTCGGTTTGTTAACTTAGCAATTAGATTTGCTATTGCAATAACTGTTGCCGCTGTTAATGTTTTAGCGGATGCTTTTTGCATTAAATCTGCGTTTTTATTTTTACAGGCACAAACACCTTGAATTATTCCTAATAATCCAATTGTTGCGCCTGCGGCGGAAAGAATCTTTGATTCAATTTCTCCGATATCGTCTTTAAATTCAAGCTTCATATTTAACTCCGTTTCGTTGTGGTATTTTTTTGTTCACAATGAATATGTTAGATGAGTTTTCAAAATGTTTGTTTTGTCCATAGAAAGCAAAAAGAGCCTCTGAGAATATTCTCAAAAGCTCTAATTGTTTAAACCGCATACGCCATCTTCTTGAAATGCTCTTTGGAAGCTACTTTTGAATCATAGATAATCATAGCATCAATAAGCTCATCGGTAGAGTCTATGCTGTTGATGTTCGGCAAATCCAGTGCATCAAATGTGTCGTATGACAAGTCGCAATTAGGTGAAACTTGTCCTTTTGCCGTGACATACATCATTTCGCATTCATTGTCTTCCTCGTCCTCATCCCAATCATCACAACTTACTAAATTAAATTTTGCATTATATTCCGGAGTTCTGTAACTATAGCAGTTATCTTTTGCTCTACCTTCAAGAATAACATAATCCTCTTTTAACTCACCTCTGCGAGTTACGAAGGAAAAAGCATCATAAGCCGGGTGAAACATCAACGGCTTCTGGTAAAGCTCGGCGTAGGATTGCTTATGATATCTGTCGGTTGAAATATCAAAATAACATATTTCTTTTTCTTCGCAGTAAGTATATAATTCGACCAAAGCTCTCATAAGTTCAGGACTGTAAAGAGTACCGTTAGAAGCAATATAAAAAGCACCAACTGATTTTTTTGATGCAATTATATAGTCGATGATTTTTGCTATTTCTTTTCCGTACAGAGTAGGTTCTCCGCCGGAAAATGTTATCGTTTTGATGTCCGTTACAAGGTCAATAGCCTTTTTAGCGATTTCGAAAGGCATAGTTAGATTTTCGCACTCTCCTCTGAGACAGTGGTCACATTGAAGATTGCACATCCTGCCAACTTCCAAAACAATGTCAGTAAATAATTTTGCCATAACAAATCCTCCTTACCAAGTAGATAAATGTTCAGTATACACCAATTGGCTCCCTAAATAAAAATCAAAATCTTCTAAATATGTACCAATCATTCCATCGAACATTAAGCGAATATAGAATATAATTTCCTCGTTTCTCCAGTTTTGAGCGTCGGCATAAAGCAATACATTATGAAAGAGTTTGGTAAATTGTTTCACTGCATTAAAGGCCTTTGAATCTCTCCACCACACAGAAACAGTTTTCTTTTTATTTTCTTTTAGAAAGACACTTTTACGGTACCGCAAAGACAAATAGTTGTCGGACGTAGTCAGAAATATTTCGTTATCGTCTGACGTTTTCAAGTTCATAACACCATTCAGTAAAAACGAAAGGTAGACTTGAAATTTATCTTCACTCATTTTTTGCAATTCCGAATAATGTAGAATGTTATCCAAAAACCTTAGAAACGCATGCTCTTCAACATAATCCTCTCTAAATCCAATTATTACCTCTATATTTTCAGGCAACTTTAAATTTTTGTTTTCCATGTAAATCCTCCTTTCAATCGGCATACAGTTTAATTTCCTGTCGCCTTAATATTCAAAACAAATATGTCATTTAACTCATAATTTAAAAGCCAATCTTCGAGCTTGCATAAACTTCGTAGACTGACTTTTCTTTTTTATTTATTTTGTTTTCTTTCTTTTTTATTTTTTTCTGCCAATATTCCGTTTTATCTAATAAGCCATATGCCGCATTAGGTAACAAGCTTGCCCTTTTTGTTTTTCTTTTTTTTTGAAACTTCAATGCAAACTATGAAAATCATCATCCTGCTTCTAAAATTCATTTTTAAACAGTTTCACAGAAAAATTGTTTTAAAGAGCAATTGTGAGTTGGATGCAAAACGCAAACATCACTGTATCAATAACGTGGTACATCGAAAAAAACTATTGTAGTTTAAGCAAGAAGCTTCTAATTCCTTTCCGGCACAGCATCAAAAAGCAATAGGAGCAAATATGTGGTGAAAATATCGTTATGACAAACAGTGATGCAAATATATGATGCTAACCCAAAAATTAAAGAAAATACATTGAAAGGCATTTGCTCGTGAGTTTGAAGGTTTGATAAAAAGCATTTGTACCTATAACCAGATTCGGGCAGCAAGGGACAAACTCGATATTTATGTGTATCAATAAAGTGATGTAGACAGAACGCAGGATACTAAACGGAAAATATTACAACAGTGCGCAATGTGTTTCGGAAACATAAAAGTGTTCATTATTTGCAGTGTATCAGTAATGTGGTGCAGAGATAATAACTTAACCGGCATAACAATTTCTTCTTCTCAAAAAAGAGCAAACGAAATGGTTGAAACCACCTGTATCAGTAATGTGATACTTTATTACTTCTTCTAAGAAGCAATGCGGTTTATTTGCAAAAATACGTCTCATCGGTTTATAGTATCAATTATGTGGTGTTGTATAATTTTTATTAAAATGTCATTCGAAATGCTGAAAGAAGAAATACTGGAGCTAAAAATATTGACGTAACAATAAAAAATGATTTAGCAGAGCAAAAATGCTATAGAATATTACAGTATCAATAATGTGATGCATAGGAAAAGTCTTTGTGATTTCTTTATTATTTAGTGCTTAAAATGCAGCGTATCAATATTGTGGTACAGAATTATAATCGCAATTGGATTATTTCATTAACACCAATATTATGATGTTCTGCTCTATTTGGCATAAACTGTTTAAAAATCTATTTGTTATCTTTTGTTTTAAAGGGCGTTTTGAAATAGTTTTGTTAAGTTGTTTTAAAACGAATAGAATTGTCTTAAAGATGATTTCGTCATTGATGATATATGAATGGATTTCCTATGTTTTGAAATTCTGTTTCTTAATTGTTCCCGGCTTCTTATTTAAAGAAGAAATATAATGTTTGCCTATAACTCTAATGCTACTCATATAGAAGAAGTCGTTATGCTTTTTCTTTGTCTATCCGACATCTATCTTTTTGTTCTTTTTCTTTTCTTTCCCTTAATTCTTATATTCCTTTTTTATAGCTTTTTTATTTCTTTTTTTTATTAGCATTTCGGTATGTAGTAATAACATTCGAAATGTTATAATAGCATTCGGTATGTTATATAGCATTCGTAGTGTTTATATTAGCATTCGAAATGTTATAATAGCATTCGATAAGTAGGATAAGTATTCGATATGCTATTACTATTAGTTATGCTGAGAATACTTCCATATGGAGCAGGTAAGATAGTTATATAGATAGATATATAGAAAGAAATAATAGCATCAACGAAGTGTTTTTACTGTTTAGTATCTTTCTTATAACTACTATTATAAAGAAGAAAGAAAGAATAAAGAAAGAAGAAATAGTGGCGTAGGGAAATTATAAGAATACGTCTTTTGGTCGTCTGTCTACATAAACGATTTATTTATGTATGTCTTTTTAAATAGTCGAGCTTGGAAAGGGTCTATTTTGAAACATACTTATTTCTTGTTAAATACTGTTATGAATTGTAGGTTCTGTTATAAAGCTGTTTAATTTCTTGTTTAGAGCATTCGCTATCTATGTGCAGGATAAAGAATAACTCTTTCTGCCGTGACCTTTTTGATTTCTTTGTTTTAGAAGTCGTGATGTTTAAAAGGTGCTGGGAAAAAGGAAACATTAGAACGTTGTATATAAGATTGCGTAATGTTGGTATTGAAGAAATTGTGGTGCTATTTCTTTTTTATGATAGAAGAAATTGAAGTGCTGTCTTTTTCTTTTTAAAAACTTTATTTAATAAATAGTCTTTTGTGTTTTTGCGGCTAAAAAGTGTAGATTTGCGTCTTTTTTATTTAAAAAACAGTTTTCTGTCATATTCTACTTGAAAATTAAACTTGAAAGAGAGGTATTGCTATGGCAGATAACAGATGCTATACAGTAGTTGAATTCGACAAATGGAAAAGTCATTCAGAAATAACAAACAAGAACAATCATAACTTCAGAGTAAATCCGGTAGACGTTTTAAAGCCTGATATGGCGAAGGATAATGAAGTTATTCAAGAGCCTGATTCAAAGATACGAGAGCGATGGATATCATTAGTTAAGATACTGGACGAAAAGATGAAAGATGTAAAATCTAAGAGTTCGAGCCTGTCAGTTGATGAATATAAGAAGCTCGTTTTAGGGGATTCAGCACTTCGTGAAGAGTTTATAGCCAAGGCACGAGAGGCAGGATACGCATTAGATGACAAGCACGCAAGAGAGATGATATCGCTTGCGGCTGAAGGAATTGACCTTAAGAGATATTACGATAACCAGGACCTTATCGGAGGCAGAACTAACTTTATTGACCAGTTTCAAGACAGGCTTGCCAAGAACGGTATTACCCGTGTAAGGAAGAATGCGGTGATGGAAATTGGGGTTGTAATGAAGGTCACGAAAGGTTTCGAAAATCTCCCAAAAGACTTTGATTTAGAGAAATGGAAAGCAGATAGTATGAAATGGCTTGAAGATAACTTTGGTAAGGAAAACATACTTTCTGCCGTTTATCACGCTGATGAATTTACTCCGCATATACAGGCGTCTATCATACCAATTACAGAAGATGGCAGGCTTTCGGCGAAAGAATTTCTTCCGGATTGGAAAGCATATAGTCGTGCTCAAGATACATATTATGAAGCAGTAAAACAGGACGGTTTATATCGCGGAATCAAAGGTGGACAACCAGGATTTGAAGACCAAAGAAGAGCACATAATGCTCTTGTTGCGGCCGGAGACATAGACCTTCCGGAGCCAAAATGGGGAGAAAAAACCGAGGACTATCACAAGAGAGCTAACGAGGCATTTAAAGAATCGGGAATGCAGGCACACTTAAAAGCTAAAGAGGCGGAAAGAGACCATCTGCTTGAAGTGTCAAGATTACAAGATGAAGTTGAAAAATTACAAAGCGAGCTTGCTGATTCTAAGAAAAAAGAAAAAGCGGCAAAGGAAAAAAACAGAGTGTTAACTACAGAGAATGGCTTTTATAGAGAGCAACTTCAGGGTTCGGGGGCGACTACCAGAGAATTAAAAGATGCTGCTGCTGTTGCCGCAAAATTAAAAGATGAGTATGAGTCCAAGCTTAAGGAGGCTAAGGTTAAGGAAATAAAATTGTCAGATAAGATAAGCGAAATGCAAAAAGAAAAGCATAGCTTGGTTGGCGAAATAACGGGAATGAAACAACGTCTTGATATGTATGATAAGATTATAACAGATAATGGACTCTCCCCTACTGCATTAAACAACAATATGCTTATTAACTATATTTCTTATGCTTTTGAAAACGATTATCCACGAACTGAAGAAACAAAGAAAGAAATGCAAGCGGCATATAATTTCGGTAAGAATGTAAAAGAAAGAAATCTTATACGAGACCGTGAAGAAGATGGTATTTAAAAATTCATTTGAAATATTGAGAACAGCGTCGAAACAAATCGGCGCTGTATCTTTTTTATGAAAACTGTTTTAAAATCGGATTTGCTTTTTCTATATGACATATTTTATGTGAAGAACGAAATCTTCATCACGGGCATAATTGCCTGAATAATTAAAAAGAAAGAGTGATTTTATGAACACAACATTGATGATTTTATGTATCGCATTTGGCTGTATAGGTATATTAAGTACGGTCTTTTCTATCTTTTCAGGTCAAAGAGATAGAAAAAAAATAAAGACTCAAAACAACGTTATTCAACATAAAGATAGTGCAATTGAATCTTTACAGAATGAGAATGCTTTTTTAAATTATGTAATGAGCAAGCGCGAAAACTGGTTGGAAGATGTTCTGAATTCATAAGAAATGAGGAATATCAATGAACTATTGGAACGATAAAAAGGCTCATAAGAAAGAGGCTGTCTCTCATACTTATAATGAATCAATATGCCACAAAGACGATATTTCTTATGCAATAAACAATTCGGTTATTTATAATGAACATTACAAATTTAATGATATCTCTCATACCAATTTAAATTGTTCTGTCATACTTTTAAAAACGGATAGTGTTTCTGCGATTCGAACAATGTCAAAAGAATCAAATTATATAGTTCAAGCCGGCAAAACAAATATGACAGTTTTAAATTTTGCTTCATATAAAAATCCGGGCGGAATGTATATTGTGGGAAGTTCAGCTCAAGAGGAAAGTTTATGTGCGGAATCTTATCTTTATAATGTATTATCAGATGTAAAGTTCGTCCCATATTATCGGTATAATTGCTCTCATTCAAACAGCGCTTTGTATTTAAATCGAACTATTATGACTCCTTTCGTGCTGTTCAATTCAGCATATAGATGTAATGTTTTAACTTGCGCTGCGCCGAATTATACAGCGGCGCATAAGTATGAGGTGACAGAAAACGCAAATTATGAAGCTTTGTGTTCAAGGATTAAGTTTGTGCTTAAGTGTTGTGCCGACAGCCGTTCTGACATACTAATTCTCGGAGCTTACGGATGCGGAGTCTTTGGTCAAGACGCAAGATGCGTAGCGAAAATATTTAAAGAATATCTCGAAAATGAATTTAAAAACGCCTTTCAAAAGGTGATATTTGCTATACCTGACGATAAGAACTATCAAGCCTTTTCAGATGTTTTTGAGAGCCAAAGGATGGTGGATTTTGATGAACAATTTGGATAAGGTATATCGTTCGGATTATCGTTGGGTTCTGTATAATGATGAAAGAAAAATCTATTGCATCTCCAAAAGGTCGCCTACCTTTAAAAGGATAAAATCAGTACATACAAAACGATTTGATACGCTAAAAGATATGTCAAAATTTGTTAATGAAAACATCCCGCGAGCTTACTCTCGAATCAATAATATCGGGGAGTTTCTACGTTTATCACGAGAAGCTGAAACAACTGATTTAATTAAGTTTTTTGACATACATTTGAAGCTCATAGATGAAGAACAAAAAATCAATAATGATATAGACACAAATAGCTTAATTGCTTATGTTGACGGTAATCACTTTACAGAAAAGGGAGTAAGCGGTTCCGGGGTGATGTTAGTGTCAAACAATAAAATTGAGAAATATGTCAGTCGTACCAAGAAAAAAGACATTCTTGAGCTTGGGAGTTTTGGCGGAGAACTGATAGCCGCTGTCATTGCTATTAAAATTGCGTTGGACCGTCATTGCAAAAATTTGACAATACATTATGATTGTGTGGCAGTCGAGAGTTTAGCAAGAAGTCAAAAAACTCATGAAAACGAGCTATATAATATGTATATAAGATTTATACAGGGAGCTCGACAAACATTAAATATTAAGTTTGTAAAGGTTAAGGCACATAGTGGCGATTGGGGTAATTGCACTGCTGATTCTCTTGCCAGAGTAGCGGTGCGATAATGTTTTAGGCAAAATATTTATGCGTAAATGTTTTTCAATTTTTGATTTTTGTCTAACATATTTTATATAGAAACTTAACAACACAGGAGTGTGATAACATGCCATATTGTAAAAATTGCGGAGCTTACATCCCGACCGACGATACTAAATGTGATGAGTGCGGAACGATGAATGGCAAAACTCCATTGATGCGATTACAGAGAGCTATTAAAACAAATAGCAGCCTTGACGATATTATTGAAAAGCCGGAAATAGATAATCGCCCGATAGCAATGCCTAAAGAGCCGCATAAGCAAGAGAAAAAAGACAAACAAAATAATAAACCAAGCGAACCACAACAAAAAGAGGAAGATTTGAAGTCTAAATTTTCGGACTATATAGTGAACGATATTCCGGAACAAGAAGGGAAAAAAGAGGTTTCTGCTTCCGAAAATATTTCTCTCGAACCTCCTATAAAATCCGAAGCAATTGAAAAGCAACCTATTCAAAATACTATTATCGAGCCGCTTTCTGACCTTGATGCAGATTTTGATATGTTTGGAGCGTTAGGTCTTGATGAGCCCCAAAGCACAGATAAAACAAATTCTTCAATCCAAGACAAGGCAAATGCTATTGAGTCTTCTCAAGAAAATGTTCAGCAGGTTCCCCCTACCGAACCGAACAATACAGATGGCTTACTTGATGATATAGATGACCTCGACGATTTCATTGAAAAGCATACTAATTCAAATGTTGAACTGAGCGAAGATTATAAGACTGAGAAATATCAAGGATTTAACAACTATGAGGATTATGTAAATGGGGCGCAAAAAGAGGATAAAGCAGAAGATACTGAAAAAGCAAAGATGATTTTCACTCCGGCTCCGGAAAATAATGAAGATGCAGAGTCAAAAGAGCCTCATCTGCCCACAGAGTCTCCAGTAACGGTTGAAGCATCGAACAAAACCGAAGCCCCAGCAATTCAAAGCTTTGATGTAAAGGTAAAAAAGAAGTCCAAGTTGCCAATCATATTAGTAGCTATATTGGTTGTCATTCTTGCGGGATACATAACGATAACGAAAACAAGTCTTGGGGACAAAATTTTCAAGAATGATAATACAACAACTGTTACACTGGCTGGAGCCGTAACAACAACAAACGCCGAAAACACAACAATACAAGTAACAGATGCTTATTCATATGCTGATGTATATCAGGCAACCGGAATACAGGCAGCACAAGCTATTTCAGGCATTGTAAATGGATATCAATGCGGCAAAATCAATTCGGTAACAGTAGATGGAGAAGGAAAAGTAACATTAAAGACTGATGAATGGGAAATCTTATTCAGAGTAAAAAATCCTGCAATAACCAAAGAAGCGTTTTTAGATAAGAGTGTAATGGTTGTAGGTTCGGCATTGTATAATTCAATTTCGGCAGAGAAAGTATATATTTATAATTCTTCGGACCCAATAGAAATATCGACAACAGCAATCACAACAACAGCGACTCCTGTTTCCGAGCCGGTTATTACTGAAGCGCCTACGGACGCGCCCACAGAACCGCCAACTGAAGCTCCTACAGAGAATCCGACAGCTAAACCGACAACAACTAAAAAGACAACAACAAGAGTCACCACAACGGCTATTCCTGTTGTTGCTATTGAATATATTTCAGAGTCGAAAGCTAAACAGCTTATGTCCTCTTGGCGAGCTGACGGAACCAAGCTCGGTGATTCAAATGCTTACTACGGAACAATTAAGAGTGTTTCTGCAAATGGGGATAATATTATAATCAAAACAGCGAAGTTTACCATTACATTTAAATCAACTGATACTATCAATCAATCTCTTGTAGGTAAAAACATTCTTGCGGTAGCTAAGCCACAATCTGATAACACCGTAAGAGCAAGTCAAGTATATATATACTAATATTATATGTTATATCAACAAACCGCTTGGGACTACCGAGCGGTTTGTTTTTTTCGCACTTCTTTTATCTTACATATTTGTTATGACATTTAAGGCATTTAAGAGTTTTAAATGTTAATTATTATAAATTTAAAATGGAGGAAAAGGTATGGTAATAACCAATATTTACGAGGCGGCAAAACAATATTCTTTTAAGAAGCATATGTTTGTTTTGCAAAAATCACTTAGTGTGATAGCAACCACAGACACAAAAGAGGTTGTAAATCTCATAAAAAATGAGGGTTACAGTATTCAAGCTCGTTATCTTTACGGCATCGAATATTGCGATTATACCATCAATGACCCTGAAATCGCTAAAATTATAAGCGGTTTTATTTTGAGAGAGTATGGTCAAAACATTAAATTTTCCGAATATCAAATTGATTTTGAAATCGGAGAAAAAGAAGCTCAAGCGTCTATTTGTTCAAGCGAAGACGCAAGGTTTGTACAAACAATTATCGACAGAAAAGGGGTTGTGCGTTTGCATGATTTTATTTTAATGTTGGGAATTAAACAGGACAACGAGAGAATTCTTGAGCTTTACTCACTTATGTAAAGGAGGAAATTATTATGGATAGAATTAAAAGACAAGAACTAATAGCAAAAATGACTTTTGAAGAAATGTTTCCCGGAGATACGGAAACGGAAACAACGTTTTATTATGTTGGGGACAAAGAGCTTCTCAAGGAGTTTGCGCTGCCGGATTATTCTGATGCGGAAATGGCAACATTGGCATTGAGCTTTGCGTCTGTTAATAATAATCCTGAGCCAAGAGATGTGACCGTACAAATTTCTCCTACAAAGGAAGAAGATGACGGCAGCTTGCTGGATTATGATTGGCAAGATATCGAACTTGACCCTAACGAAATTATTGCACTTCTTAACAAGGAGTTTAAGTCAAGACCATATCTATTGATATCGGTTTGTGATGGAGAGATTATCACAGAACGATACAGAAGACTTGAAGATGCTCAAAAATGTATGCTTGAAGAGTTGTGTGACGCTTCAAGACAGACACTTGAAGACCTTCCTGACGAGAAGGAATATGAAGATGAGGACTATGAGTACGGTTATTCGTATATTGACAACTGCGCTTATGTTCGAGAGGGTGTCAATCACAGTAATTATGATTGGCGAATCATCAAATTGTTCTAAGGAGGATTTCAACTATGCATAACATTTGTTATCGTTCTTGCGAAAGTGTTGACGAGTGTAAACAAGCGGCTATTGAAACAGCAAATTCAGAAAGGAGTCGATTGTATCACACATTTAGGACTCTTCCGGGAGTTTGCGCTTCATATGATGATGCTTGCGAAAAAATTAAGCAAAGCGACAGGGAGTATGACAATATCATCGTTGCCTATAAAGAACTTCCTGCCGGAGTTACATCGTCTGAGCTCAAGAAATTAACGCAAAAGGCTGCCGAACTTCAGCGAGAGATATGGGATGAAGATAGAAGAAACTATTTTGCGGAATTTAAATCTGCAAAGGTTACCTGTAAAAACTGTGGGTCTTCTATTAGCAGAAATTATCTCCGAGGACATTCTTGTCCGGTCTGCAGAGCAGATATGCGTCCTGCAACCGAGCTTGCACGTATTAAAAAGAAGCAAGAGAAGGTTTCTCTTATTTCTGCACAGATAGAAGAGGAAACTAAAAGACTTCTCGAAAAGAAGCATAACATCAGATACTTGATTAAATTCGAGTACCATACATAAGGAGGTTTTATTTATGGAAAGAACAGTTGTTGCAATTTTAAAAATAGATGACAATCGTGCGATTGATGCTGACATGGGCACTATAGACTATCTTGAAACTGTTTTATCTCCACTTGCTTATTCAGGTATTGTGTTAGATGAAGCGAGAATTCTTGATGATGACGACCCTTCAGACGCAATGGCAGTGATTCATTCTAAAGCGATTTTCGAGGAGGAAATCTAATGAGGTATTTTTTGTCAGAAGAAATTCTCAAGGCAATTGAAGCGATTGGATTTTCTGTACAGCAAAATGTAAACTATATTTTTCTGCGAATTTTTAGTCCGGCAGGTCAGGATTGCAACCTGATATTTGACAAGGATGAATGCAGAGATTTTGATGCATTTGCAGACGAAATTTATGACCGTTACGAAGACTTTGATGTCTCATCGGAAGCCATGCTTTGGTTAGATTCTGAAGGGCATGGCAAAAATGGTGCTCCTTATGAAATGAAAGCTGTTCTGGAAGATATGGAATGGCTTGAAAATAAGCTTTTTGAGCTTTACAGAGCAGTGAAAGGAGTAATTGCAAATGTCTAAATGTATTGTAATTAACCTGTTTGGTGTGCCCTCCGCCGGTAAGTCTACCGGCGCGGCATACATATTCAGCCGACTTAAGATGGCGGGAGTAAATGCTGAACTTGTCACAGAGTTTGCAAAAGACCTTGTTTGGGAAGAAAACACAGTTGCGTTGGGAAATCAACTCTATGTATTTTCTAATCAGCTCCATCGAATGTGGAGATGTGCGGATAAGGTTGACGTTATAATAACTGACTCCCCTCTCCCTTTAAGTATTCTGTATAATCAAAGCACAATGCTTGGCGAGGCATTTAATCAAACTGTTATGAACTGTTTTGATGCCTTTGACAATCTGAATTATCTCGTTTTGCGAGATAGGCCATATAATCCAAACGGTCGTATTCAGACAGAAGAAGAGGCAGAAGCTCTTAAAAGGCCTCTTTCCAATCTTTTAGAAAATCGCAATATCAAGTATGTTACCATTGCCGGTAATCTTCCGGCTTTTGATGGCATTGTTGATAAGGTGTTAAACGAACTTAAACAATAGGAGGATATTGATATGAGTACAATATACACACATGATGAAGCAGCGTTAATAATTGAGAGATTTGAAAATATTCTATCGCAATATGGCATTCATGTTCCCAGCCCGGAAGACGACGACCGCGATGAGGACGATATGGTTGGACTGTACGGCTCGACCTACGGCAACCTTTTAGATGACACAGAAGATATAATATGCTCAATTATTTCCAGATGTAAAGCCGGAGCTGAAATCGTCGAAGGTAGATTTTCTGGAACTATATAATGAACAGGAGGCAACATTATGTATACGAAACAAGACATGAGTAAAAATTGCGGTTTTGGCTATCAAGTTATGTGGGTGAAAAGAGATAGCGGAGAAATATCTGAAGAAGAATTCATGCAATGGTATAATGAGCACTGTGCAAACTGTCTCTATATGAATGAAATCTGTATGTTTGGAGATGAGTGATTATGATGTGTGAATATGGATATGGATGTTGTACTGTTCATGATACAACTTGTCCTCATTGGCAAGGTACTTTTTGTGAGTTAGATTATAATGAGAAAGATGATTGGGCTCCACTTCCGTCTGATGAAGCTAAAGTAAAGAGAAACTGTCATAGGAGGTAACATTATGCTTAAAAAAGAAATGATAGAGCGGGCAATTCGAGAAACTGCCGAAACTATTAAAGAAAGTGCATCTCATGGCTGGCCTCAGTCCATAGATAAAATAGCTGAGCAAATGATTGCAAAGTATACAGAGCACGTTCCGGTCAATCCGGTTAAGTTTATTTCTTACACCGGTGGATATCCAAATTTATGTTCTGGAATTTTAACTCTTGAAATAGAGGGAAATACAGTGACTTTTGGACCTACATATAATAAGAAGTCACAGTATCCGGACTTTTGGACTTCCGGTGGAAATTGTGATTGGGACGGAAATATCACATCTGGGCCCTGGATAATTGACCCAGACGCACTTCCTGTTGAATATCAAGCGTATGCAGATGAAATTGAAGAAGTGTTCAACGCAAACGTTCCTTGGGGCTGTTGCGGCGGCTGTGAATGAATATAAGGAGATTTTGATAATGAACGATAAAGAAATGCAGACATTTCGTAGTCTCTTTAGTGATTATTGTTTTCAGGAGATAAATAAAGGACACTGCGATGAGGGCGATTGTGAATTCTGTTCAGTTAATCGCGCCTACAATAAAATCTTTTGCGATTCCGTTGATGACGAGAATGATGACTAAGAGGAGGAATTATTATGGAAAACAAAATGAAAATCGACCTTGGATTTGCTGTTTTGGTTGTTGAAAAAAATACAGACCCATCATTTAAAGAGTTTTTTGTGACCCTCGAAAATAAAGATGGTAATTGCTTACAGGATATAGCAGTAATTGGTCAAGATTATTCAATTTCGTCAAGCTTGGATATTGTTCCGAAAGACCAGATACGAGTGTTTGTATACGGAGACAAGGATAATGAAGATTACACTGACAAATTTGTAATTGGCTTGTATAGTCCTGAGGAGGAATAAGTTATGAACAGATTTATAGCAAAGGTTTACTCCGGCGGTAAATATTTAGAAACCGTTGAGGCAAACACTATATCTACTTTAAAGCGTAAAGCAAGCCTTAGCTGCAATCATTATTATAATTGTTATGACGGAATGGCAGTTGAGGATACAGAAACAGGAAACCGTTTTATGCTTGCTCGCATAAACAAAAAAAGCCCAAATAACACAATTGTTTTTGGTTCTTGGCAATAAGGAGGAATAATGTATGATTTATTACATTGAAACAATGAACGACAACGGTTCGGGAATGAAATACAAATCAAAAGAGGATTTGCTTGCAGAACTTTCCCGAATGATTGATGATTGTCAGAAAAACGGCGGAACATTTATGGATTTTCAGGTCGATTCTGATGCAAGTTGCTTTGATGTAACTTGATTTCACAAGGAGGATAACATAATGGATATTTTAGGATACTCTAAATGTGAATGCGGAGCTATAACAATTTATACTGACTCTGCCAAGTATTCGTGCAAGCAAAGAAATCTCAGAAAATTTTTTCCCAATGTTGACTTGAGAAAGATTGTTCGTTATGGGACTTTTATTTGTTGTGACCATTGTGTAAATCATTATGGTCTTGACTTGTGTGGATGCGGAAGCGGCGAAGAATTCGGAAAATGTAATAACGGCTTTGATGAGTGCAGAGTCCCGATGCAGAAAATCGGTGAATATGCTTGTGTTAAAGCCGGGGACAGTTGGACATAAGGAGATGTCGTTTAATGGACTTAAAAGAAATCATTAACGCTGAAAAATCAATTGCAAAGATGATTGATGATTTGAAAGAGAAAATAACGACCGAAATAGAAGCAACGCCCTTCTTAAAGAATGTTAAGCCTATTGCACAAAATATCGTTATTGTAAAGTTGTCACATCTGCAAAACAGTGTTTGGACTCCCGAATATTATATTCCGACGGTTCAAGCGAATTATGTAAGAAAAAGCCTTGACGGAGTTTCTACTGCTCACTCTTTTGTCAAAAAGATGAAAGAAATGATTGAGCGGAGAGGAACAACAATCAATAGACAATTTTATCGTTTTAACGATACTACTGTATCTATTTTAAAAAAGTATTATTCTTCAACACAACAAGAGGAGACCTCAAATGATTAGTAGTATTACATGTCCTATTTGCGGGACTAAATTTGAATATGAATATTTTACAGGTCCATATGGAACTGAAGGAGAACATCAACAGTGTCCGACTTGCAATTATTCGTATCATTTTGAGTATGGTAATTACTGCGAAATGGTGGGCGACTCCTGCTTTATATGGGGATATTCAACGGAAGGTCCTTTAAAAAAGCAAATAGAACAGCAACGATTAAAAGCGCATGAATCTGCAAAAATGGATTGGGCGTTATATCATAAAAAGACAAGCGCCAGTTGTCCATAAAATTTTAAGAAGCAATAATTAACATTAAGAAGCCTTTGACTTTTCAAGGGCTTCTTTTTTTTGACAGAAAATAGCCCCGCTCACTTTTTACGGTGAACAGGGCTTCCTACTGTTTAAATTATTTTTTCGGACTACAAAAATCCTCATAAGTGATTACTGTTTTGTCTGGTACGATTTCATCATAAATATTGTGAAAACGTTTCTCAGCCATTACAACAAATTTCTTTCCATTTTCGTCAGAAACAATTAGCTCGACATCAAGGTTCTTATTTAAAAAATCAAACCAATAATCGAGATTATCCAGAAACTCTTTTTCTGACACAATTTTTTCTTCTCTTTTTAACATAATAACATCTCCTAATTAAATATACGAATCGCAGAATTTGCGTCCTGCGTTTTCCCAGTCGTCGAATTCAAATTCAGGCGGCGGGATATTGTTTTGTTTACAACGGACTAAAATGCCATTGATAATATTACTAACGCTCATAACATCATCTATTATTATATCATTTGTAAGCCCGTCTTCATAACGAACAGTTATTTTAACCATTATATCTCTCCTTTTTTGTTTTTCATTTTAAATATGTCATATATAAATTGCATTTTGGATTTTAAAACAATTTCAGAAAACTATTTTAAAGCAACAAATAGGTCGCTGATATAACATATTTAACATGAGGAGTTGATGCTATGTCCTATAGTTATAAAAAAATACTTTCAAAAGCAACTACTGCGGCAAATATCGTTTTAGATGAGATGTTGTCTAAGCCAAATAGAGAGCCGTTATATACAGATGACATTAAAAAGATAATAGAAGACCGTTTTAAAGTTGACATTGAGATTAAGTCAACTTCCTTTAAACATTTCGAATGCCCCGCTTGCAATGCAGGAGCTTTTATGTGTCGCAAGAAAAACAAATTCGTCATTTTAGTAAATACAGACAAGCCTACGGCATTTCAGCGCTTTTCAATAATTCATGAGATGGGACATATTGTAACAGGATGCTTAGTAGAGAGCAAACAAAATGCTTGGATAGTAAGTTCTGATATTTCTTATGATATTCCATCTACTCCCCCAAAAAAAGATAAAAATCAAGCCTATGAAGTTATAGCAAATATTTTTGCGCTTAAGGTAATTATACCGATGGATATGCTTTTGGAACAAATTAAAGCGGGAAAAGGCATTAAATATATAGTATCGTATTTTATGGCTGATGCGGACGCTGTTTTAGCTCGAATAAAGTTAGGTGATATTTTATGAAAAAAGCCGTTAAAAATATAATTTCAATTATTTGTATTATTGCTATTGTGCTATGCGGAGGATATTTAATAAGATTTTTTTATCTTGGACATAGAGGAGAAAAAGCCGTACAGATGGCTGCAAACTCACTTATAACTGATACTGATAATGAAGAAAAACTTAAAGAAGAATACAAAAGGAAGTATCCAAATGTACACTTTCCTGATGATTTATTATTAAAGTATTATCCGTTATATGCTAAAAATCAAGACATTCGAGGATGGATATCTGTTCCTGAATTCAATGTTGATTATCCTATTATGCAGGGTAAAAACAATGATTACTATTTACACAAGGATATTAACAAAGAATACGACTATTGGGGAACACCCTTTTTTGACTATCGCAACAAATTTAATCCAGACGATAAAAATCTAATTATTTTTGCCCATAACTCCCCTGTTTTCAAAGAAAAGATGTTTGCTAAGCTAAATGCTTATTTAAGCGTTGACGGATTTAAAAAAGCTCCTGTTATCAAGTGCGATACGATTTATGAAGAAGCATATTGGAAGGTTTATGCTGTTTATATTACTAATGCTAAAAACAAAGACGATAATGGTTATTGTTTTAATTATATGATGACGGAATTCCCTAACAACACATTTGGAGAGTATTTATATGAAGTAGATGAAAGAGCTTTATACAAGACGGGTGTTGATATAGATAAGGATGACAGCATTTTAACTATTTCGACCTGTAACTACTCATTTGACGGGGCAAGAATGATTATTATATGCAGAAAGGTACGACCGGGAGAATCGGTGTCAGTAGATACTTCTTTAGCGGTGAAAAATAAAAATCCACGATATCCGCAGGCTTGGTATGATGAAAAAGGAGTAAGTAATCCATATAAAAATGCTCCAAAATGGGAGCCATAAAATTATGAACATTTCGTAAACTTATCTAACATATTTACTTAAGGAAGAGTTTATAAATCTATGTTTTGGAGACCGCCCGAAACATTGTTTATATATTATAAAAATAAAAGAAAGGTGGTATTACACAATGAATACCAAAAAGAAAAGAACACCTAATCAAAAGAAAAAGGCAATTGTATCTGTTCTTCTAATGGTAGCAATTCTAATCACAGGAGCCTTTGCATTTCTTTCTGCGCAGGATAGCAAGACAAACGTCTTTACTGTCGGAAATGTTAAGGTAAAACTTTCTGAGAGGTTCGATACAAATCTCGACGGAGAAATCCAAGAGCCGGACGAGGTTTATGACTCTTCGGATGTAACAGAAATTCGTCTTGACGACGGCAAAACGATTATGCCGGGTCAGAAGATTATCAAATCTCCGTATGTTGAGAATACCGGTAAAAATGAGGCATGGACCTATGTTGTTGTAGGTATTCCGACTACAAATTCTGATGCTGTGTTCCGAGATGATAGTGGAAATACAGCTATTGCAGGACAAGATGTTTCTATTAAAATTACTGCATATGCAATTCAAGATAAATACAAAGACAAAACAACTTCTGAAGACGTCTGGAATGCATATTTTACAGGTAAAGTAACTGATACGTTTGGAGCAGAAGTAACGGATGCTAAAACATTATCTGAGCGAGTTCCCTTGTTTGAGATTCTTAATAAAACAAGATTTAATGAGCCTATTCCTGACAATATATCTGTTGATGACAATATTCCAAATGACGATTGGGAAAATATCGGCATAACAGTTGGCGGGCAGGAAAAGAGTTATTATAAGTCGGCAAATTATGACTATTATGTATTTGCTTATAAGACATTGCTTGACCCAACTGCTGACGGAGCTGAGCAGCTTAGTAGAACTTCAGATGTTTTTGAAGGCGTAAGACTTCTTAAGGATATCGGAGAAGCTCAGCCATCAAAGCTTAATTATTATATAAAGGAAACAGCCGGAAATACGCTTAATGGTGAAGTTGATTTAAGCGTTGAACCTTCTACATATGACGGTTATAGACTTGTAAAGACGGAGTATTATATGCCCGGAGAAAGAGTAAGAAATCTCTATTATGATGATACTCTTGCGGAAACAGGTTATTCATTCAATTGGAATTTTATGAATGATAAGACAAAATCAGCTTATTCAGGTATGATAATTACAGAAGATACAGACCTTGTAGCAACCTACGAAGATACCGTTTCCGACGTGCCCAAAGAACCTACGGAAGTTCCGGTTGTTAAATATAGTCCTTCCGGATATCTTGGTTATGCAATAGAGCAAAACGATGACGGGTCTTATTATGCAACTCTTATTGGCGCAGATGAAACAAGAAGTGATTATCCGAGTAACCCAACCGAAGTTATTGTTCCGTCTCACATTAAAGTCCTTGAAAACTCTGACGGCACAAAACTTCTTGAAAAAGGCGTTGTAATGCACGGCAGCATTGATAACTTCCCAGGCGGAACACATATTCCCGTTAAAAAAATACAACTTGCAGAGTGGCAATGGGATTCGTCAACAATGAATTATGCAGCTCCCGAAGCTGTTGCTCTTGGCAAAATAGCAAAGAAACTTAATATTTCAGGGACAAACATTGAAGAAATCAAATTCTGCGGAGATATTTATCAACACAATATAACAAGCGGATTTGTTCTTGAAGATATTGGCACGCTTCCATCAAGTTTAACAACACTTAATGATAAGGCTTTTTATAGTTGTATAAACTTAAAAAGTTGTACATTCTCTAATCGAGTTGTTTCAATTGGCGATAGCGCTTTCGAAGAATGTAAGACATTAAAAAGCATTAGTCTATCGGATAGCATCGCAAGCATTGGGAAGAAAGCATTTTATAATTGTGCTGATTTAAATAAAGTTAATATTATGAGTATAACAATGTGGTGTAAAATCAATTTTGGATTAGATAATAGAACAGATGATGATGCTCATAACGTCGATGCGTATACATCTAATCCTTTACACTATGCCCATAATTTATATTTAAACGATGAGCTCGTAACAGATTTAGTCATTTCAGATGACGTAAGACAAATCAACAGAGGGGTTTTTGCTTTCTGTAATAATTTAAAAAGTATAACCATTGGAAATAAAGTAACAAATATCGAAAAGGATGCTTTTTGGGAATGCAAAAATTTAAGTAAAGTACATATTCCGAATATTGCATTGTGGTGTAATATTAAATTTAGCAATGAATACTCTAATCCTTTGTACTATGCAAATGATTTATATTTGAATGATGAACTCGTAACAGATTTAATTATTCCATATGGCGTAACGAATATTAGCAATTATACATTCTACAATTGTGACGGTTTGACAAGCGTATCCATACCTGACAGCGTTACAAGCATAGGTAATTGTACTTTTAAACGTTGCTACGGGTTAACAAATATAACAATTCCAAACAGCGTAACTAATATTGGGGCAAGTGCATTTGAAAATTGCTCTCGCTTAACGAATATAGCAATACCCAATAATATTACAAGCATTGAAGAAAGGACGTTTTTGGATTGTGCTAAAATAACAGATATAACCATCCCGGATAGTGTAAAAAGTATCGGGAATTCTGCGTTTTATGGTTGTGAAAGCTTAAAAAGCATAACAATTCCGGATAGCGTTACAAGAATAGGAGAAAGAGCTTTTCAAAGCTGCAAAAAATTAAAGCAAGTAAATATTTCTGATATTGCATTGTGGTGTAATATTAATTTTGACGGCACTTACTCCAACCCTTTAAGCTGGGGGCATAATTTATATTTAAATAACGAGCTTGTAACAGATTTAATTATTCCATATGGCGTAACGGATATTAGCAATTACGCATTTGAAGGATGTTGGAGTTTAACAAACATTACTATTCCAACAAGCGTAACGAGCATTGGCGATTTCGCTTTTTCTTGCCGCAATTTAACAAGTATAACAATACCGGACAGTGTAACACGCATAGGGAACTCGGCTTTTGCATACTGTGGAAGTTTAGCGAATGTAACTATTGGGCATGGCGTTAAAAGTATAGGAAAACAGGCATTCAACTATTGTTCCAACTTAACCAGCATTGAAATTCCTGATAGTGTTACAGAAATTGATGGCGAAGCTTTTAGACGATGTACTAAACTTACAGGCATAACTCTTCCAAATAGTGTGAATAGCATTAGTCTAAGTGCATTCGAGGGTTGTAGTAATTTAGCCAGCATAGAGGTTGATAAAGGCAATGAAAATTACGCTTCAAAAGATGGTATTTTGTATGCACAAAACTATTCTGAGTTATTAATATATCCTACGGGCAACAAAACAGAAGACCTTATTTTGCCAAAAGGATTAAGAAAAATATCAGATAATGCTTTTCAAAATAATAATTACATTAAGACAATATATATTCCAAGTACAGTTACAGAAATTGGAAAATCTATTATTGATAAAAACAAAGTTGAAGCAATTGTTATAAGCGCTGATAATCCCAAGTATGACAGCCGTGATAACTGCAATGCAATTATTGAAAAAACAACAAACACATTGATTATTGGATGTAAAAATGCAATTATCCCTGATGGGGTAATAAATATCGGTAATGATGCATTTAGCTATTGTACCGACTTAACAAATGCAACAATACCGAACGGCGTTACAAGTATTGGGAATCTTGCATTCAGCGGTTGTAACGGGCTAACAAACATAAGTTTCCCCGATAGCGTTACAAACATCGGTATTTCTGCATTTAGTTATTGTAAAGGATTAAAAGAAATAACGATTGGAAAAGGATTAACAAAAATCGGAGACAGAGCATTCGAAAGTTGCACAAACTTAGAAAAAGTTAATATTACAGATATCATATCTTGGTGTAAAATTGATTTTGGTTACAATCCATTAACTTTAGGCAAGCTGTATTTGAATGGTAACCTTGTTACTAATTTATTTATTCCCGAAGGAGTTACAAGTATAGGAAGTAAGGCGTTCCAAGAGTATAATGACTTAATAAGCGTAACGATTCCTAATGGAGTAACAAATATTGGATGGGGCGCCTTTTGGTGTTGTAGAGGGTTAACAAGTATAACGATTCCAAACACAGTAACAGATATTGAATATCTGTCCTTTATGGGTTGTTCTGCTCTTACAAACATTATATATCAAGGCACTGTTTCTGACTGGGCTAAAGTAAATTGTCCTCCCGATTCAATGCCCTCTGGACTCACAATCACTTGCACAGATGGTACAGTAACAACACAATAATCCATTTTAGAATCCGAGAGCCTGTTTCAAACGGGACGGGCTCTCCCTTTCTTAAATTGTTTAAAAACCACTTTTTGAAATTCTATCTAACATATTTAATATAGAGGTTTAAAATCTCGAAAAAATCATTATAAAGGAGATACAAAATAATGAACAAAACAGCAACAAACAAGACAAAGCAGAAGAAGAAAACGATTGTCTCTCTCCTGCTCATCGGAGCAATCCTTATCGGTGGAGCATTTGCGTTCTTAACCGCACAGGATAGCAAAACAAACGTATTTACAATCGGTAACATCAGTATCAACCTTGTTGAAAATTTTGACGCTGATGGCGATGGAGTTATAGAGAAATATAAAAGCAATATCAAAACGCCGCCTACTCGTGAAAATATAATTCCGGGCGTTGATATTGTCAAGGAACCATATGTTGAAAATACAAGCAATAACCCATGTCGTCTTTATATGACTGTAAAGGTTCCTACTCTTACAAAGGCAGAAGCATATGTACAAAATGATGGCGATGCTTATACTCTTGACGGCGAGAAAAAGATTGAAGTAACAGCTTATGCTATTCAGGATGGCTATGCAGACAAAACAGATAGCGCTGAAATCTGGACTGAATATTTCAATAAGAATGTTAGCTTTGGTGATGAATACACCGGAAGTGCTGATGACAGAATTCAGATGTTTGATATTAAAGATGTGAACACAACAGAATGGAATCTTATGTCAACATTCCAGTCGGTTGACGGGAATAATTATTATACATATGTTTATGTTGGCAATGGTAATAATCTTCTTGCGGCCGGAGGCACATCTGTTCCTCTCTTTACAAAGGTAGCCCTTGTTGAAACAATCGGCAATACTATTGCTTAATTGTGAGGAGTTTTAAATGGATTCAGCAAACACAAAATTCTGCAAATATTGCGGAGCTTCAATCCCGACAGATGCAGTTGTATGTACAGCCTGCGGACGTCAGGTAGAAGATGTAGGCGGGGCTAATCCCCCGCCCCAGCCGCAGGTAATTATAAACAACGAAAATACCAATGTGAATAGCACTGGCCGGAAAGTATGTAACAAGTGGACATCTTTTCTTCTTTGTTTCTTTCTTGGTTGTTTTGGTGCACATAAGTTTTACGAAGGAAAAATTGGAATGGGTATTTTATATATTTTTACAGTCGGACTTTTTGGTATCGGCGTATTGATAGACCTCATTACTATTCTTTGCAAGCCAAATCCGTATGTTGTTTAAACTAAATACTAATTATTGAGGGAGTGCTTATCGCACTTCCTCTTTTTCTGCTTATTTTTCAAATTTCTAACATATTTAAAGTGATATCCGTTGGAACTTAAGAGTTTTAACAGATTGAAAATTGAATATGGCAATTAAAGGTTGCCGAGGAGGATTATTTATGGTAAAATTTATTATGGAAAACAAAGAAGAGAATCTCGAATTTGAAATTGAGGTTAGAATTACACTTCATGCTCTTAATCGCTGGTATAATCGCGAAAATTGTGACAGTTCGCTCTCAAAGAATCCCATTTCTGAATTATCAAACTTTATAAAAAATAACAAGAAAATACAAGAAGCTCTTTGTCTTTTATATGCAGATGGCGATTACGATGTCCTTGCAAAGAAAGGATATCCCATTGGTTTTCAAGATAATAACATATTTTATGTTACTAATCTGAAAGAAGATGGTCTTGTAATTGTGACTACACATAATTTAGTTTCGATGAGAAGAGAATTTAATATGAAGCCCGGTGAATATTATTTTGATTCTGATTCAAACTTGAAAATTTCTTGATTTTATCGAGTTTCGGAAAGGAGGAACTTAATGAGAGTTATACTCAATCAAACAATTGTTACACATGATTGGCTCGGCAATGGATATTCGTTTAAAAAAGGAACTGAATTTGATGTTGTTGAGGCTTTTGAAATTGTAACACTACATTCCGGTAAAGAAATGGAAATACCGAATGAGATGTTTGAAGGAGATGAACTTAAAGGAGTTTTTTTCTCTAAAGATGGTTCAATGATTAAAAATGAAGACATTAAAACCGTTGAGCATTTTTATGAGGTTCAGACTCTTGACAAACAGTGGAAAATAACTGTTGGTACGGACAAAGTTACATCTAAGTAAATATCTGTTAAGAAAAACCATCCTTATTGGACGGTTTTTTCTTTTTTAATTAAAAATAAAAATTAACAAAACACTTTTCTTACATATTTATAGTGATTAAATTAGGTAATATGAAGAAGATATGAGGAGAATCTTTCAAATAATTGCCTGATTCTGTTTCCATAAATGAAAACGGTTACAAAGCAATTCAGACGATTAGTCTATTTATTTTTATTGGCTTTATGTTAACTGTTTACTTATGGATGTTTAAATTATGGAGGTATTTATTATGTTTAAATCGTTTTTTGCAGCAATCGTTATTTTCTTCAATTCTCTTTTCGGAATTAGCGGAACCACAAAGCCTGTCCCCAAGCCTGAACCCACCCCTGTTCCTCCGGCTCAGCAGGTAGAAGATGATAATATCCTCAAGGTTGGAGATTATCTTGACCTGAACAACAAAAATTCTGTAGATGCTACCGCTCGCTTGATACAGACAAATGGCAATAAGTTTACTGTAGAAATCACTGTAAATTATACTCCGGGCGCAACAGTTGTTATTCTCGAAAATAACACTGCGCATACATACAATATTCCTGAGTCAGGCGTATTGATAACAAATATTTTAACTAACACTATTGATATTTCAATATCCATCCTTTAAAAATCTCAATAATTTGTTAGCTTTTCTCCTCTAATTCAGTTTTGGTCCCGTATCATTTTGATATGGGACCTTTGCTTTATTATTTCGTAACATTTGTAACCTTTTGTAACTTTTTCAATCTCATCTAACATATTTAAAGTGTAGAAAAAAAATACGAAAGGTTTGATTAAATTGATTAAAAAATTTTCAATCGTCATTATGACACTTGCGATAGCTCTTTGTAGCTTGTCTTGTACAGCAGGTTATAATGATGAAAAATCTACAACAGAAGCAAACACTACAGTGCTCACAGAGGCAGCCTCGGAGCCTGTGTCAGAACCGATAACAGAACATACGACAGCAATAAGCACTACGGTTCAAACGACCACAGAACAAGCCACAGAGCCTGTCACAAAGCGTCCAGAAGCAAACAGTTCAACAACAGATGTAAATAAAAGTACGACAGCTAAAGTAAAAGCTAACCCCAGACCTACTGTTAAAAATAATCCTATTACTAAAAAGGCTATTGTAACATCTGCGAGTGGAAAAAATCTTGGTAATTTTAAAATTACCGTTTATACTCCCGGTTCAGATGGCGGAGCATGGGGCTATCAAACTGCTACAGGAGTACGTTCTCGGCATTTAAGCACTTGTGCTGTTGACCCGGATGTTATACCTCTCGGAAGTACAATTCAGATTGAAGGATTAACTCTTTTAGCATGTGATACAGGCAGCGCAGTTCAGGGTAATGTAATAGATATTTTCTACGATGGTTCTGACGGAGAAGCTTGCGAATGGGTAAGCAACTTTGGAACATATCATAATGTACAAAAAATATAAACAAAGAAAGACGCTTTCCAAATTAGGAAAGCGTCTATTTTGTACTGTATTAAAGTTTGTTTTTTTTAGATATAAATTGAACTTGTGTATTCATCTTTTTAAGTCTTGATTCTGTAATCTCTCTGCTATTCATTTTGCGAGAAAATTCGAGAAATTCTGTCACCTTTTCTGGGGCAACCTCAAACGGAGCTCCTATTGGTATAGCTAATGCCGGCATGATATATCCCTCCCATTAAAGAAATAGTGATGCTACAATTAAATACTGAGCAGCATAATAGAACGAATGGTTTAAAACAACCATAGTTTTGGTGTTTTTGTTTTCGCCAAAATAGGTCATACATAGTATTCCGTCAGACGCTAAGAACAAAATAGTTCCAATAAAACGAATTATATGTGTCGCAGTGGGAGCAACTATTAATGCCCATAGAGAGGCAGAACAAATAGTTGACAATATCGCTGAATATAGCACAACATCAATTCGATGCTGTCCATAATTTAAACTTAATGGTTTTTCAAGAAGCCAAGCCCCTAAAGCAAATGAAATAGCAATTAGTATTGTTGCCGATGCAGGTGCAATCTTCTCAAAATGTGCATCTTCAAATATTCCGATTGTATAGAAAAGCTGTTCCATTCCAAAGAACAGGAATCCGCAACGCAGTAAAATATCTTTTGCTTTAATATGTATCCATTTTAAGTCTAACCAAACATCTCCAAGAAGTCCAAATAGAGCACCAATCACAAACATTATATTTACAGAAATGGATTCTGGAGAAAAGACGAATGACCATATAGCTAAGATTACAAAAACAGAACTCGCTAAAGCTTTTCGTATAACATCAATAATTGTTGGTTGCGGACCTCTTTTTGTGATAAATAACACGCTGAATATAATTCCTATTGCGAGCAATATAATAACTTTCAAAATGACCACCTCTTTGTTTTTCTTTACATTATAAATATGTTAGACAAAAAAGAAATGGCGGGGAATATACTCCCCGCCTACGGTGGTCCCAGAGCTTTCGCTCAAACCAAATATATTTTCTATTATAAATATGTTAGATGAAAAAGACCGCCAAATGTGACGGTCTTAAATTATGCAATTCTGATTATCTGATTATACAGCAGAATGAATTTATCATTGATAGCTTTATCGTCATGATAATGTCCGAAGAACCACTTCTTAAAATCAACAGCCCCCGAAATTGTTTTAAAATAATCAGTCAGAGTATCAGGCTTGTAAGCGCCGCCTGACATTTCTAACGCAATATTAGAAGGAGCGCAATGAGTAATAATAAAGTCAACTTTGTTATTACGTTCCGACAGACTTTTAAGACCAAAATTCATTTCTTCTTTTGACGGCATTTCCTGTTTCCACCAAGAATAGTGGTTGATTCTCAGTTCTTCTCCTCTGAGGGTCCTTGTATTATAATCATGATACAGAGCCCGTTTATCCCTATAATCCATAGGGTCAAGAATTCCATCTTTAATATCGTGGCTGCGGGCTCCGCCAAATGCAAATATTTTTTTACCGCAAAGATTAAATATATAACCTCTTATAAGGTGAAAAACATTTTCTCTTATTTTATGTGCTTTGCCTCCATAGAAATCAACTATAGGAAATTCTTTGCCGTAAAGCCGGTCAAAGTTTTCATGATTGCCACATACAAAGCAAAGTGTAAATTTCTTTTTTTCAAGCCAATTAAGCCAATATCTTTCTTGAGGAGTATCATGCCAAATACCAAAATCTCCGCAAACGATAACAAAATCATTTCTTATCATTTCTTTTTGTTCAGGGAATGCATTCGACGAAAATTTTGTCCAATCTGCGTGACAATCCCCTGTTATATAAATCATTCGCTCTCATCTCCTTCCGTCATATTGAACCAACTATCAAGTGTTTTCTGCGCCATTGTCATTGCTTGCCACAATATAGGAACATCCTCTTCCGCCACATTGTCTACAAATCTATTGCCGACAAAATTTAACGAATATCCCTCAGAGCCTCTGCCCCAATAAGCAATCGAAAAGCAATATTTAGTCCCGTCGTCTCTTGTCTTCCATTTTACAAAATCAATCGTTTCGTTCGGGTCTGATTTTTCAAAACGAGCTAAATGCTTTGGGCAAGCTCGTAGCTCATAATCTTTGTGTTTAAAACGAAATTCAAGCATCATTTTTTGTCTCTCCTATTGCCTTGTATGCCTCATACCCTCTAACGATTTCATCAAGTGTTTGAGGGACAAATCGCATATAAGGAACCATGCATCCTACATTATACATATTGCAGGGTTTATCATAAAGAGCAATGCTTTCATACCTGTTTCGTTCCATCATATTCCATTCCCAACCGGTATGAACGTGGCCATACAAGTGATACGCCCCATAATAATGATTATTAAAACAAGGTATCGGATAATGAGAAAGCACAACAAGCTTTCCGTTTACATCTAACTCTTTGTAATGCTGGACATCAACAAACAAATCCCTAAAGTCTTTATTTTTAAGAAAATTCTTATCGTGATTACCAATGCAAAGATGCTTATTGCCGTTAAGTCGTTCTATGAGTTCAATTGTTTTAGTAACATTATACCAACTTACATCTCCAAGAATCCACACATCTTCATCTATTCCGACTTTTTCGTTCCATCGTCTTATAATTTCTTCATCATGTTCTTCAATAGTCTTAAAAGGTCTATTGTCGAATGCAAGACAGTTCTTATGCCCAAAGTGTAAATCAGATATAAAATATGTATTGGGCATTTTAATTTTATCAGTCATTTTAATTCCTTCTTTCTTTTAATTCGTTAGCCCTGTTAAGTAATACTTCTTTTTCGTTTGCTAACTGTTCTGACATTACTTCACCCATAAGTGTTTGAATTATTCGACCTATTTCCGGTCCTTCCGAAACGCCAAGAGCTTTAATATCGTTTCCATTAACGGCTAAATTTTTTCTTGAAAAGCAATTTCCTTCGACTAAAACTTCTCCAAGCAGACGATTAAATATTTTCCACTTTTCAATTAATTCATCCTGCGTTCCCGGAGCATGAGCCAGAATATCCGCAAGCTTTATATCCATTAGCTGAAGAGTTCTTTCTTCCCCTAAGCGATTAAGCAATTTAAGAACAGACTTTTTTGTTACAGGAATTTCGATGTCATGATATTTCACAAGTTCAAGAACAGCCTTTTTTGAGTCATTATCAAACTTTAAATGGGTGACTACATCTTTCGCTATTTCTTCCGAAATTGCCGGATGCCCATAAAAATGTCCGCCATTTTTATCTTCGGTATAGCAATGAGGCTTTCCGATATCATGAATCAACAGTGCGAATTTCTCAATCGGAGTAATTCCGTTTTCTACGGCATGAACCATATGTTCATAAACATCATAGCAATGATATCTGTTGTTTTGGTTAAAACCTACACAAAGTTGGATTTCAGGAATGACCTCAGCGATAACATCTGAATACTCAAGCAATATTTTTGTTGTATAGTTACCGCCCAACAGTTTCATAAGCTCATCTCGCTTGCGCTCTTCGGCGATATACTTAAGCAAATGCACATTATAATGAATAGCTTCTGAGGTTTTATCCTCTATATCAAACCCCAAAGTAGCGGCGAATCTAAGGGCTCTTAGAATTCTTAAGGCATCTTCTTTAAAGCGCTCATCTGCATTTCCAACACAGCGAATCATCTGGTTTCTTATATCATCAAGTCCGTTAAACATATCAATCAGTTGTGACTCATTATTATACGCAAGTGCGTTAATTGTAAAATCACGCCTTGACAAGTCCGATTTTAAATCTGCAACAAACTCTACTGTATCCGGATGCCGATGGTCTGAATAGTCAGTTTCGGCTCTGAACGTTGTAATTTCATACCCTTCTTTGTCAGCAAAAACAGTAATCGTCCCATGTTTCATTCCGTAATCGGTTGTATGCGAAAACAAGGATTTAACGACTTCGGGAGTTGCAGATGTGCATATATCCCAATCATGAGGAGTTTTCTCCATAATAGAATCTCTTACGCATCCGCCTACTACATATGCCTCATATCCAGCGCTATTTAAGTGTTCTATAATTTTCTCTACATCTTTTGGAATTATAATATTCAACGCAGTAGTCTCCTTTAAACTAATTTGATTGCTTTTTCATTTACATCCATTACAAACTCTTCAATTTTATTCATATTGGGTTTTGGAGGCAAAGAAGTATTATTTTTTGCATATTCAAGCTTATTTTTATAATCTGATACAAGTTCAAAGAATTCCGGCTTATAAGTGCCGTCTTCATTCTGAAAAGCACCATTTCTAATGCTAAGCAGAAATTCTTTGTCGTTTTCTCTATAAGTACAAATCTCTTCTTTTTCGAGCAAATCAATACACATAAGATAAAGTCTGATTAAATGCATTGCGTGCTTATTAAGGTGTGCGTTATCTTTTTTATGATTACGCTTTCCGAGCTTGTCGTAATTGCCGACTACGCCTGAAAGAGTATTAAGTACAGTGTTAAAATCTCTTACAGGAAACTTATCAATATGAATTTTACAGCAAACCTCAGAATCAAAGCCTTCTTTCTCACTCTTATCAATGAAAAGTTCCATATTGTCTTTTTTAAAACAATCAAAGCGGTCATCAAGACTTTCTACAGCCCTGATAAGAGAATTTGTAATATGCTCCTCTACCCTGCTTTGCGGAAGCTTATCTCTCGCGAGCGCATTCTCAAGTCTCCTTAACTGAGAAATGGCATATCCGCCAAATGAATTGATTGCTTTTTGAGAGAGAAATAACTTTCGGTTATCAATGAGGCTTTTACCTATATCTGACAAATATAAATAATGTTCAGGCTTACATCCGAGAATTTCAATCACATTCGGATTGCAATTAAGAAGCAAATTAACGAGCTTGTTAAAGCTGTAAATAACAGTATCGGTTTCATTTGAATTATACGACTCAAAATTTGACAGCCCTAAAATATCACTTCTGCTATTTAAGGCACATCCTCTGAAGTCAATATCTGAAGTTTCAGTATTCGTACCATAAGCATAGCTGCCGCCAAGAGTTAAGAGAATTATCTTATTACCCAAATGAGGGTCCGTTTTTAAAAAATCATACTCAGGTTTTAAAAGTTCTGCTTTAATAGTTTCGATATTCAATTATACCACTCCTTAAATTGTTACTTCGTGTACGCTTACATAAAATTTGCCGGGGACGTAATCAGCATACGAGACTGTCTTTTTCTGCTGATATATCTTAACATTACTGTCATCACGAATCGTTTTCCATACATATTTTACATGGTCACGATATTTCTTATCCGTCACCCGATATTCTTCCCCCTGCTTAATTACAAAGGTAGATGCTCTTTGTTCAGAAGAAAACTCTACAAAGGCTCCATAATCTCCGACAACTATTCTGTCATATCCGTTGCAGACCGGAGTTCCTTTTAAAGTATAAAGTGTTTTGTTATCTCCTGACTCGCTAAGAAAATCAGGTATATTTTCCTTGTATAAAGTTCTGTATTTCTTTGATTGAGCATCTGGTAAAGGATTATATTCATAAAGCTTTGCTAAATCTGCTTCAATTCGCAATGTGTTCATAGCTACTCTCCTTAATTATGGTCGAAAGGAATAAACGGAGCCGACCGCGCAAGGTCTTCAGCTCGTTGCAATTTTTCGTAATATTCGGTGTTTTGCTCGTCTTCAAGGCAATAAATTCTTGTATATGTATCGCTTGAAATGTAGAAACGGTCTTTACTATCCTGAGCAACCATATTACAGATATCTTTTGCAAGCTCGATGTTATTGGCTCCGGCGATTATCTTCATATCGTCATCAAAGATAACAAAATCAAAATGGTCTCTACTGTTCTTTTCTTTCTTTTTAAAGATATTAAACATATTTGTCAGCCTCCTCTATAAGTCTAAGAATTGCCGGTCTTGTAAGATTTAAAATATAATCTATTCCGGTTAAATTGGGGTTTTCAAATTTTTTAAAAATATAATTTGCCTCATTCGGATAGTTGTCTTTACAGTACAAAACGAGGTCTTTTTTTGTGTTGAAATTCATATTTTGCACTTCATTCCAGCTTTTTTCATATTGTTTTGCAACCATATGAATGGACTTGAAAATCCTATCGTTTTTTTCTTTGATGGACGGATTATAAGCTGCCCAGTCATCAATTGTTTCGTTTAAGATAGCGGTAAGAATTTTTTTGGTTGAAATAGACATTTGACATCTATACATAAAAGCGGCAAGATATGCCTGACCTTTAACTTTGATTCGATTAAAATTCTTGTCGCATACCACGCAGCCTTCTTCATCATCTCCAAACATATTTACAAGATTCACAACATCATCTAAGTTGTTAAGTTTATAAACACGAGGGTTCTTGATTCCATACTTTTTCATATGTTCGGTATAATTAAACGACTCAACGTCAGAATCGGTATTTCTTTCACCAAGGTAATATAAAGCAGTTTCGTTATATTTAACTACTAATTCGTTTTCAGGCGAAACAAGCTCGAACATATAGATATCGTTAATGTTAAGCCCATCGAAAAAGCTGTAATCATTATTTATAGCCCGAATAAACAAATCTCCAAATGAAACAGTATCATTGGCGCTTGCCTTAAATGCATCGACCATTCCATTGGTAGAAATATGCCATTTGTTGTTATCATACCAAACCTTCATCAAACTTCCATCGACTTTTTCTCTTACAATTGCAGAGCTCCAATTAATAGAAGCTGCATAACTTTCTCCATAATTAAAAAACTTATCGAACGGATGGCATACACAAACATAATGGGACGGGCGGTCTTCTTTAAAAACTACCCCTCTTGCATAATGCGTTAAATCGACATTAAAATCTGTTCCGATATTGTATTTAATAAGCAGATATTCTCCATCGCGATTTACTTTAAAGCAAAACGGCTCTTTTGATAATTCTTCTTCCCAATTTTCATGTGTATTCATATAGTTTGTCAAATCAACTAAAGACATAATATCAACCCCAATATTTCTTTACGCTATAAATATGTCAGATTTCAAAAGCATTTCCTATTTTAAAATAGTTTTAAAAAAGAAAGACCGGATATCCGGTCAATCAATTTTTTGTGGACTGCTTACTTTCACCTCGAACATATATTCTTTTTCCGTTGCGGATTTTCCTATATATTCCTGTCCTGTTTGAATTGCAGTTATAATATATCCTTTTTTAAGAAGATTATCTGAAATGACATCTTCCGTAATGGTAGTGTTAGGGGCAACCATTATGGTATAACATCCTTTTTCTTTCCCATTTTGATTTGACCAACGGACTCTAATGCGAATCTCATTTGTCGCGGCAGTAGATTTACTTTCAGGTTCGTCAATTGAGATTTTTATAATCTTATTCGATTTTGTAGTTTTAGGCTCATCAGACCTAATAGAAAATACTATTTTCTTTTTTTTCGTAGTGTCTTTTGTTCGAGACACAGCAGGTGTTTTTATAGTATGTTTGCCTTTCTCAGAAACTGCATCGGTCTGAGATTTCAGCGTAGTTGACTCTGTAATATCATCTAAATCAATAACTTGATTTGTTGATTTCTCTTGTGTTGTTATAGTCGTTTCATTTGCGGACTTATTATCACTTAATGGAGTATTTACATAAATCAAGGCGAAAATAACAAGTATCATCACAACTATTGCTATAAAGACTTTATTTGACATATTGTAATCGCCTCTTTCCTATAGTTTACCGCCAATGTACCGACGTTCCGCATTTGTTGCAAAAATTATAATGTTCTCGGAAATATTTAAGGTCTGATTCGTCTCCGGTTGTTAACCCAAAGAGTTCGCCGCATTTCCCGCAGCGAATTGATAGCATTTCCCAGTCCGGCTCACCATCAGCTGATATAATTTTTTCTTTTTGTATAACTGGTTTCATTTTATCAAACTCCTATTCTTTGTTTTGAAGCAACAGCAATGTCTGTTCATCATATTCGCCGCTAAAATACTTATCTAATATTTTTTGAAAAACTTTTGTTTCTGGGGCCGCCAAAGCAAAAAGTGTCATACAAGATTTCAATTTCAAATTATCCGGAAAGTCAAACGAAATAATATCTGACGGGATGTTTAAAAGTGCATCTGAAATTTCTTTAAGATGTGCTCCTAAATACTCGTTATTGAGAAAATCTTGGGCTTCTTCAATTCCTGATAACCCATAGTATTTTGCTTTAAAACTTTTTCCTAAGCCTTTTAACTGAGGAAAAATAAACCACATCCAGTGTCCATCTTTTCTGCCGTTCTTTACTTCAAAAAGCGCTTGGTCGTAGTATTGACGATGCTTTTTCAAGAATCGGTTAAGGTTGTTTCTTTGTTTCACACTATATTCGTCCTATCATTTGGCATAATTGAATATAGAAATTATGTATTTCATCTGTGTTTCCGTCCATTCCGATAATTGTTCCGTGATGACCTTTCATGGTAGGCATAACATTCCATATACCGGGCTGAATATTATTTTCATTAAATTCGGTATGGTTCTCATTCCATGGATAACAAGCAGAATTAACATTTACAAGTCCGTCATTTATAGGTGAAAAAACATCGCTTTTATATACCCCCATACTCGCACTCGTCAGATATAGGACAGGCAAAATATCTTGGTCCGGCTCTTGATATCTGCCGTTTGAATGTGTAGATTCAAAAGAATACGAAAAATAATATATAGAATCAACTGTTTTAATTGACTTATTTAACTCAGCAGCCCCTTCGGGTGAGAGTTCGTACCCGGCGTTATCTAAGCCGTTTTTAAATATATCAGAACTAAATTGTCCTAAATTTATATCATAAAACTTATTTAATTTTGTATAGTCCGCAACTCCGCTTAATACACAAATTGTTTTTAAGAGAGTCTTAACTAAAAAAGGAACAGAATCAACAATATAATATAATGTTGTGCCATTATGCGGGGAACAAAGAGTAGTTACACTATGTACATAGTTTTTCTTATTGCCGATAAACAATGGAGAAATATTGGTTTTAGTGGTTTCTTGCTCATTTGTATCACCGTAAGCCATAAGAGAGGCTAACATTCTTACTGTTTCTCCTCCAAAACTATGACCAACAAGATTTAATTGATGGGTTTCATCCCATTGTGCCACAAGTGAGTTTGCGTATGATTTTCCATATCTGTTGTGATTATGCTTGACTGAGTGAGCTTCGCCGTAATCGACCGTTGTTCCTGTCAATTGAGCGTATAATTCACAGGTTCTGTCCCAAGTGCTTGAAAAGGGACCTACTGAAGCCTCTACTGTATCATATCCTTGACCTGTCAAATACTCTGCAAGATTTCCGGTTTTGCTTCCCCAATAAGGAGACAGATTATTAATATCCGACGTTTCTCCCCATCCGCCAAGTCCATGAACTAACACATTTGTGTATTCAATCTTCTCATCTATCGCGTTGGTCGGAATCGCCAGTGCGGCTGATATTGTTATCGTTAAGACTATTGCCAAAATTCGTTTCATCTCTATCTACTCCGTATTTCATTTTTAATGTTTTTTCTATTTGGGTTTTAAGGGACTGTTGTTCAACTCCCTTTAAAATATCAAACTCATCAAAATCGTCTGCAGTTGGATAATTCCAATGCAATCTATCAAATTGCTTATCTATCATATCATGCGGTACAAAATTCACGTCGGTGGGTTTTCTCGATGATGCTCGGCTATGTAGAGTATCGCGGCTGACATCAAATACAATTCCTTTGATGATTACATTAGGAAACCGATTTCTATAAAAAGTAATATTTCTCCGTCGGAGTCTACTATTAAGATTTGTTGCATCAAATATAACATCTTTTCCGTTTTTGAGCGCTTTACAAATATCTTTTTTGCATTCAGTAAATACACGTTCATGTGTCGAAGGGTCATCGGTAGTTATGCCAAGCTCCAGTCTTTTCGCATCGCTTGAAACTATAATGCAATCTTCGCTCTTCATTTTCTCACAATAGTGAGACTTTCCGGATAAGCATGGACCGATAAGAAATGTTAATGTGTTTTTCTCTCTCATTTTAAAGTTCCTTTCTTTTTTGAGACAACTTATATATACTTACTCCTATTGAAATCGCCAAAATGACGATACAAGTAATTTGATTAGCACTCAGACCTCCTGTATTCGGGTTCCTAAGAAATTCCAAGCCAAACTTTAAAGAACTGCATAGCATAACTAATATGTTCGGAGTGCCGTATAGCCCGATAAAAAACAACAGAATGAACAAGCACGCTTCTACAAGTTGCAAAGAAAATTCTGAATGATATCCTCCACAGCATCCTCTAAAATAACATCCGATTTTAGAAATACCATATATTAGTGGCAATACATATATAAAACGATGAAGAATTGTTTCAAAATTCTTTATTGGTTTTATTTTGTTATAAACAAATAAACTGCCTACATATCCAATAGCTCCGCCTAAAGAGGACAAACCGAATGCGGTTTTCCCTTGAATTGAGCTTACAATTACAGTGTATATAATAGCTGTAAATACAGCCGACACGAATGTTATCGGTATAAGTTTACTCATTTCGGCTTTTTCTTCTTTATTACTTATTAAACAAATCAAACCATAAGATAAGGCAAAAGATAAAATAACAAAGAAACTGTATAAAATGTTACCTATCATTAAAATTCCTTCTCAAGTCTTTGAATGTTAATTAAATCACTGTTAATTCTGTATGTACCCTTGGAAATTTTTTCAACGGCTTTAATCTGGATTAAAAATCTCATATTATTTCCTACGGTTGTATGTCCCAGATTTAGAGCATCCTCAACATCTTTGTATTTAATACGAATCAAATTATTATTTGACCGAGCTTGTCGTACAAGGTAATGTAAAATTACAATTGTGCGACTGTTCATGCCCTTAATAAGAGCGTCCATTAAATTTGTATCAATTATTAGCTGTGTCATAAAAACATCCTCTACTTAGTTAACATTTGTCCAGTCCAGCTCTTGCCCACAATTATCGCAATGTTTCATATCGCTCACACAAGTTGTGCCACAAGTAGGACAGGTTCCAATTCTAAATTTCAATTCAGTTTCCGGCGAATAAAGAAAACTTTGCACATCTTTTGGCAGCATCGGCAAAAAGATATTAAGTCTTTTACAAGTTTCTTTTAGGGCTTCTGTGGTTTTACTGTCTTTTGCTTTTTCGGCTAAATCGAATAAATGTTTCTGAATTTCTTTTACTTCCATTTGAATTACTCCTCTATGTCATTAAGTGTTATATTAACAGGCGGTTCAATGCCGCAATATATATAATGTTTTGCGTCAACATCATCTAAATTGTCTTCAGACTCTTTATATTCAATCTCTTCAATCATTGAGATTAAAAAGTTACATGCACCCATGTAAGAACATTGGTCATCATAATCGTCTTTCCAATTATCAATTTCCGAATCACACTCGTGAATTGCTTTCAGCTTGTCTTCTACCGAATTGTTAAATGTTGCAATTTCTCGTTTTTTGGTCAATAATTGATTAATACAGTTTTCAATAGTAAGCAAATTGTTTGTAAAGCCGTTTCTTATGTTGATAATAGTATCTTTAGAAATTGCTTTAATTTTCTCGTATGGAGCATCTGCAACAGTGTTAAAAGCTTGGTATATTACCGTGCTTCTACTATAACTCGCAAGGGGTATAAACCGGTTCCCTATCCTTGTATAAAAAGTTAAATATTGACTCATTAATATCGTCCTTTCTTTTTTAGCCTATATAGTACGGCGCTTCATCTTCCCACGAAAGAAAAGAAATTGGCAAATCAAGTACAAGTTCTTTAATTGTTGCATCCGAAGAAGAAGAACACCAACAACCATGGCATTCTTTTTTTATTGGTTGTTCTTTAAAAGCAACAATCGTATCGTCAGAATCTTTAACAATCCAGTGACAACCGCAAGCCAAAGCATAATCAATAGCAATTTGTTCTTCTTTTGTTGGAACAATAACTTTTTGCATAATGAAATATCCTCTAAGAAGATTAACTAAAATCTTATTTGATTTTTCACTATCTAACTTAGAATCATTTCCGAGCAATACACAATGAAGCTCTAAATCGTTATCAAAATAATACTCAGGCTTGCAATTGTGCTCCCCTCTAATTCTAAATATTTCATTTGGTTCAACGCCAAGTATTTCAAATACTTTATTGACCCTATCTTTGGGAGACATAGTTTCTGACATAAAATCACTCCATTCCAAAATTATAGCGTCTGTTCTTCTTCTGTCCTACAGTGCATTATATAGTCGCCTGTATACTTCTTAATATCAAACTTCATATCAATTACCTCTTTCTTTGTTTTCTACTATAAATATGTTAGATGAAAAAAGTAAACAGCCATATATACGGCCGTTGAAACAAACGGAAAAAGACCTGCCATTACGACAGGTCATAAAACTATTCTTATAACAAAATCATACAAAATACTGCAAGAATAACAAGCAGTAACGTACAAATGACAACAAGTTTAAAAACATCAAGATTATAGCCATCTGATGTTTGGGTGGCGACTGTATTTTCTTCGGTAAGAGGGTGCCCCGTCTGCCAAGTAAGAGGAACTTCCGTTGTTATATTTTCTTTGTTCGGAGTGTATCCCCGAACGCAATTAAGGCTCATTCGAAGTAAATTATCTGCTGGCTTCACTTGCGCAATCTTATCAGAAAAATATTGAACTGTATATGAGCCTGAACTGTTTTGTTCTGCTCCGACCACTAATTTATCATTTCTGTTTGTTGAGACCTCAATAAATAAAGAACAATCTCTATATGTAATATAATCAATATTAATTGTATGGAGTGATATATCATTAAAGCTTGAATAAAGAGTTCCGCTCTTAATGAGGTTCTTTTCAATAAGGTTTTTCGTAGAAGGAGTGCCATTTATTGAATATACCTTATATGTATAACTACTATTTTCACTAATCAAAATGTTAAAGCTATCTACATATGACCCTCCTTTAACCGTGAAATATCGTCCGATTCCATAGCTATCAGAATCGCCTCCGCCAACACTTAAGGTTGTTTTGCCGCATTGATTAAGAGGAACATTTCCTGTGCGGTTTAATGACGATTTTTTGCTGACTGTTAATCCTAAATAAGCATTTATAGAGGCATCTTCATAAGACAGCCAAAAATACCCGTTATCTCCGGAATCATCACCCCAAGAGTTTTTACATAACCATGCTCCATTATTAACAGATTGATTTTCAAACGCATCCGCCGGAATATTATCGTCCCAGCCTATTATAGTAGCAACATGATTTTCTTTAAGTTTATCATAGTTATTTACATAAATTTCTCTTTGATTTTCCGGCATATTAAATCCGCAAATGACGGCTCCGTGTTTTGTAATCCAATCTTTCACATTCTCATATTTTACTTCTCCGAATGATGTAATAGTATATTGACAAGGATTGATGGAAATATCTTTTTCCGTATATGTATCTACAAGAGAATACGGATAATCAGATTCCAAGGCTAAGGGATTATAAGTTTGAGAAATCTTCATTACCATCTCAGGCGTATCTCCGGAAGCTTTTGTGTTATTTTTATCTTTTGTATATAGATTATGAATAGCATATAAATAACCTTCAGAGAAGTCGATATCTGCCACATAGCCCTGAGCAATAGCATCCGTTTCTGCAGCAGCACAGATAGCGTAAGCCCAGCATATTCCGTCTTTCTGGTCTTTCACGGAAGTAACCCACCCCAAGTCTCTTGAATCCCAAGAGGACGTACAATGCGCTTTATTTATATTATTTACGAGGGTTAACGGCATAACAAATATAATCAAAGAGATTACTAAGGATATTATTTTCTTCATTTCATCACCTAATTTTAGGACATCAATTTAATGTTTCCATATTAAATATGTTTGATGAAAAAAGAAAAAGCTTAATAAATAAGAGAAGCCGCCGTCAGCATACATTAACGACGACTTAAAAAGGAGTATATGAAAACAATTACATCAGCTTTGAATCAAGAGATTTTTCGCTTGCCTGAACGAGTCGAGCATTCGAGCCGACCCCCTTCTGTTTATAGCAATCTGTTTTTTCGACATCCTTCATATTTACTTCTCTACTTCCGCCAAGAATGAGAATCTGCATTTTTTCAAGAGCCGGGAACATAAGCGGAATAATCTTTTTCTTTGAAGCACAATTCCAGATTTCAGCAGCAAAAAAAGTGCAGTTAAAATAGAAATCCCAGTAATTCCACTGCTTTATTCTCTTGCTTACCTTAATAAGCTGGTCTTTTGTGATATCCATTCCAAGAGAAGATTCATTTTTAAGTCCATACTTGTTTCCGCAATAAGATTCAATATTATAATAGAGACCCGGACCGTCAGAGCGGCTAAAGCAGAAACATCCCATCGAAACGCCCTGATAAGGCTTAAGCGTATAGCAACCTACCTGCATATCCCCATTGAAATTACTTTCGATATAAATCCAAGCGTGTCCAAGCCCTACCTGCTGAGTGCAAATATACATTCTGCCGACAACCGTATCTCCGGAAATGTCGTTAAAGTTAAGGGTAGAGTCTGAAGGAGTTTCCGGAATTTCCGGGTCTTCAGGAACAACAACATCTATATCTTCATTTGTGTCGCCGGGTGATTTCGGATTTTCAGCATCAATAGCTGTCATTAAATCTTCTGTAACAGTTACAGTGTCCGGTCCGGGCTTTGCCTCAAGAGCAAAAGACGGTATAGATAAAACCGTAATGAGCACAAGGCACATAGCAATAATTCTTGTAAATTTTTTCATAAAATCAATCCTTTTCATATTTTTAGAAACTCTTTTTCTCTGTTTCTCGATATAAATATGTTAGATTTTAAAAGCATTTTGCGTTTTAAAACAATTTTATGAAAAAACTTGAAAAAATAGAGCCGATGCAAATAGCAACGACTCTATACTATTACAAATTGTTTAAATTGAGGTTTGTTCGATTTTGCTAAGAAATATTCCGCAATTGACTAAAAGAATATAATCAGCTTCATCTATTTTACCGTCGTGATTACAGTCAGCGGCAAGCCATTGTGAAGAATTAACCTGTTCTTCGGTAAGCATTCCGTTATATATACAGTTTACTAAAACGGCATCCCTGCCGTCATACCAACCATCTCCATTGATATCACCATATATAAGGATTGAATATGTATCAACAAGGTTATTCTTTTTATCATAGATTTCGACTTTACTACCTGTTCCGCCTCCGTTGTATTCGTAGTGATAACCGTCAGTAACAGAAATATAGTCAGCCAAATCAATTATTCCGGGGTTTAAACCTGAAATTGTTTTGTTTGTATTATCAATTACGGTTGTTGTGTTTTCTTTAGCGTAAATCGCATCGTTATTGTACTTAACAACATTTGACGTATATGCTTTTATCGTAAAGTTTCCAAAATAGTTTGTAGTAGCTGTATCCGTCCAACTGCTGCCCCAACTATAAAAACTTTGTCCGTTTTCACGGTGCGTTTGATACATTGACGAGGCTTGAGCCTGTTCTACAGGAACGATAATCTTATCGGAATTAAGCGATTTATATTTAATTGCAATTGCAAATTTTTCACCCTTTTTAACTTCGTAAGGTGTGTCAAACTCTACAGTATAAAATCCGGGTTGAACACATCGAGTTGACGCAGTAGAACCTATTTGACTTTTATTAAGATATCTCGTATTGCTAACATTGCCATAGACTGTAATTTCACAATCATAAGGAACTCCCTGCGTTATCTCAAAACTGCAAGCATCAATCGTTTCGTTGCTCTGAGCAGTAAATACATTGGCGATGCTCATTGCAGATGTATTTACGGACATACCATATAATGTTGTAATACCATTGTACTGATAATTATTATCATAATCACCGGCGGGCTTTGCAACTACCTCTGAAAACTCTCTAATATTTGTATCATAATAGGACATCCAGAAATATCCGGTATTCATAGAGTTGGACCCCCAACTGTTTTTTATCAGCCATGCACCGTTACCGGCAGGAGTGTTTTTAAACATAGATGCGGATATGGAGTCATCCCATCCGACTACAGTAACGGCATGATTCACTACCGGAGAGCCCGAACTGCTTTTATAATTTCGGTTGTAATAATAATATCTCTCATTGTTTTTTCTTGTCATATAGCTGTCAGAATAATACATAGTCATTCCTGCTGCGCCATACTTCATAACAGTTGATTTAACGGCATCTGTGTCTGTTGAATTGAAAACTTTTGTTGACACCAGTTCATAATTATGGTCAAACATAGAATCTGAACTATATACCATATCAGTAGTAGAAGCTTTATATGGATATTTTGTTTCTAATGTAAGTCCGGACCAACGGCTTGCTGTTGCAATAGCATCCCAAACATGGCCTCCGTTATCAAATCCATCATTAGGAAGAATGTATTTATCCAACTGAACCGGGATTTTTGAATTTGAAACATAGTTATGGTCTCTAAAGTAAACAAGATGAGCTTCTGATAAATCAACATTATCTGTTTCATAACCCTGGGCAATAAGACTGGATTCTGCTACAGAGCAAAAAGTGAATGCCCAACAAGTGCCGAACGGATTTTGATTCTTTACCGGAGTAACCCAGTCCTTTTCTCTTGAGTCCCAGCGTTTAGGAATAGTTATAGTTGAAGAACAGGTATCAAACAGTTCTTCTTTATAAGGGGGTTCATACGGCAATTCATTGCCGTTATCATCAATTACTCTTGTGTAATAAGAACCATCGTCATTGTATATGTATTCTTCAGTTACTCCAATAGGCCCGCCTTCCCTGTTCTCTACCGCAAAAGCTGATATCGGAAAAATAGATATACTGAGTGTTACAACAAGAATAAACGATATAATCTTTTTCATATTAATCTCTCCGTTAAAATATTTCATATTAAATATGTAAGAATTTTCTTGCATTATGAATTTTAAAACAATTTACCCTTAAAATATATTTTACCATAAATATTCGAAAATGCAACAAAAAAAATAAGCGTCCCAAAAAGGAACGCTCATTGACTAAGTATTAAATAGCTATTTCGTCTTTTATTGGAGCAGACTTTGAATCTTCGGAATTAGCTCCAATCGAATTGCTTACATGTATCGCATCTTGTGCTATATCACGTAATCTTGGGGTTCTGGCGTTAATGCCTTCTTCTCGAAGAGTGACGGCAACATTATCATTTGTTACAATTTCTGCTTTAGTTCCGTAAAAAGACTCTTCTCCGACTGATGCAACCCCCGTCATCATTACTGTTTCTTTTAAACTTGTATGAGCAAAGGCTTCATCTCCGATTTTTCTAACCTCATTGCCGATGCTAAGATGTTTTACATTTGAACCGCGAAAGGCAAAATCTCCGATTTCTCTTGAGTGAACTTCAACAGTATTGAGGTTATCGCAGTTTTCAAATGCACTTTCTCCAATGCTTGAATCTTTAGGAATTGTAATGTCGGACAATCCTGTTTCAGCAAACGCTGAATCTCCGATTGCTACTCCATTCGGCAAGTCTACTTCTTCAAGGTTGAGACATCCCGCAAATGCCTCATTTCCTATTTCTTCAACAGATTCCGGAATTGTTACCTCTGATAAGGTAGTATCACTGAAACCTGTTACATATGTTACTCCGTCACTGATATGAACGCTTTCTACTTCCCAATCGTCAGGGATGTGGAAATCATCCCACATTCCGCCTGCTGGGATTTCCTGTTCCATAGTAGAAACAGAAATCTTACCATATGTATTTGTAGCTATTAAGTTGTCTCCACATTGTACTTTACTTGACATAGTCAATCCATCCTTTTAAATATATTTGAACTAAGTTCATTTATAATATGTTAGATGGAAAAAAAATAAAGAAACCGCCTGTTATGGCGATTTCTTTAAAAAACATAATGCACTTAAAAATAGGTCAACGAGAGCAATTACAACCATACATATCCCGAACAGAATATAGGTTTTCATAAAAAATATAACGGCTGCCATCGTTGCAATTACTGTTGCAATACTTAATAAAAATGCCATTACTTTGATATGCATTAAACCACCTACTTCCTGCTTAAATACTCAACGGGGCAATAGTCATCCGTTAAAATCAGACCATCAGAATAGTCAATATTAACCGCATCTTTAAATTGTAATTCGCTATCAGTTGCTATTACAAGGAAGTTAAGTAATCCATTATCATTAGTCTTTGACGCAGGAATTATATATACATTTTTAAACTGCTGTGACAGCGTATTGCATTCAGAGCAAAGAAATCTTTTGTTGTCCCCCTCCATAGATGAAATAACATTTATTGCATATATTCCATCTTTGTTTAATTTTGACTTAACGGTTTTAATGAATTCGGTCGTGCTTAATGTTGCAATAGGAGAATTTCCGGAAAAAGCATCGTTTAGTATGACATCATATTTTGGAGCGTCATTTAAAAAGATGCGTCCGTCAGCATTATAGAGCTTTAATCTTTCTCCTTTGGGGTCAAATTCGTCTATGCAATCCTGTAAGAAGAAGTATTTTTTAGCAAGCTCAGTTACCGTTTCATCTATTTCAACAACGTCGATTTTCTTATCTTTATAATGACTGATTAAGTATTTAGGAAATTGATAAGCAGCTCCGCCAATCATTAGAGAATTGTTTGAAGTAATCGTCTTGTTTTTATATACATTTGAATCAAGCGTTTTAAGGTATTCAAAAATTAAATTGTTTCGCTTATTTTTTTCCAAGTATGTAGAAGATTCATATCCGGATGCCATTAGCATATCACGAACCTTATCTTTTCCATTATATCCATTCTGAACAATGATTCTATTGTATTGACTATCTACCTTAATATTGCCATAATCTTCATTGAGCCAATTAGAACTCTGTTTATATGTTGCCATTGTAAATACAACACCTATTGAAACAATTAAACAAACAACATTTTTCGCTTTTTCCCAAAACTTAGGTTCATAAATAAACGCAAAAACTAAGATAACAGCAATGCAAAGAATTATAATATACTTACAGCCAATATGCGGAATTAACACAAACCCGCCGAAAGCTGTGCCAAACAATCCTCCCATAGTAGAGAGAGCATAGATAAGACCTGTTTTTTGGGCATTATAACCTTTCTTTTCGCTTTCGTGATACATAATTTGAGGAGGTATTGTTCCCAGGAGCATCTCACAAGGCAAGAATAGAATCAATGAGCAAAGAAAGGCACCAACGTTGTTACTGAGAGGCAACTTTTGAACAAAATATATCACCGCTTCATTAAGTCCAAGAATCAAACTAATGCCTGCAGCAATTAGAAAAAAGATGGTTCCTGAGTAATTTTTTCTTGTTTCTCTTGCTTTTGTACAAATCCTTCCCCCTAAAAGATTTCCTAAACAATTGCTAAGTAAAATGACAGTTATAATAGCTATCCATATTGAGTTTGAATTTCCAAAATAAGGATACAACAAATACGAAGAACAGAGTTCCAAAATCATACAAACCGCTTCAACAAAAAATATAGTTATCTGCGGCTTATATTTCTTAATTTTTTCTTTCATCCTTCTTGTCCTTTCTAAGAAGCGTAATTATACAAACAACAGCGCCGATAAAACTAACAATTACAGCAATTATTAAAACTATAATGAGTTTCGGGGACAGTTTATTTGTGTTTCCATTATGCTGATTAGGCTGTGTAATTGTCTGCCCTGTTGTTTCGTCAAACTTATAAGATGTAACCATTTCAGCGGGAACTTCTGTTGTGGTTATATTTTCGTCCGATGTTGTTGTAGCAGTTGTTTCGTCTCTATTAAACAGCTTGTCAAACAAATTCCTTGATTGAGTAGTCGTTTCTGCCTTAGTCGTTGTTGCCACATTTAACCTCATTCTGCAAACATCACAAATGTCGTCTTTGTTTGCATCTACATGAGACCCCGTTATAGATGCTGTTTTTGTTTGAGCCTTAAACAACGGATTTGTAAAGGTGGCCGTTCTTGTCATTTTGCCTGCGGCAATACAAGAAGCATTTTTAATAATTTTATCTAATCCTTTTACTGTTTCTGTCTGAACATGAGTCTTATCTCGTGAACATACAGCAGTAGCGGTACATATTGTGTTATCTTTTGACCATTTATATGTAACGGTATAATTATGACCTAAAGCCTGCACGGGTTCTGAAACAATGATATCTCGACAAGCTGTACACCTTTTGACTCTTGTTCCTGCGGTTGTACAGGTAGGAGCTTTTGAAATCGTCCAATCAGTCAAAGTGTGAGCTGTTTTCGGAATCGTCACCGTTTTTGATGTTGAATATGTTTTACCGTTAGCTCCAAACGAGGCTGTATATGTTTTCGAACCCGCACTAATGCAAGTCGCATTTACTGTTTTTGAAACTGTAATAGTTTTAATTGTATGGATTGTTGTGTGCTCAGAATTCTTTTTACAAGTAATAACAGCAGTGCAGGAAGAATAATCTTTTGCCCAAGTCCAAGTCGGCTCGCCCCAATTATGTCCTGTTGCCGGCATAGTTTTCTTCTCAAGAGTCTCGTTACAGACTGTACATTTTCTCCCTGCAACACCATCTTCTGTGCAGCCTGTAGCTTTAATTGTTGTCCAATTACCCAAACGGTGAGGTCCATGAGCCTTAACGGAAATGTATCCGCTCTTTACCCCATCAGATGTTTCTACAAATATAGAGCTATCTCCTTTATAATTACAGTCCAATTCATTGAACACAACCATAAATTCTTGTGCTGAACCGTTGCAGGTAATTGTATTTACAAGGGTTGTATTCTCCCCTGTTTTCTTATAAAGCTTAATTGATTCTCCTGCATCCGCAGTAATAGATACTACTATACTACCGGTAATCTTATCTTGCGATACAATTTTTACGACAGGAGTTTCTGCTGCAATAGCAGATATAGCCGTCATAATAAACACTACGACAGCAATCAAACAAATTGTTATTCTTTTTGCTTGTTTGTTCATAAAATCATTCCTTCTTTTTACTGATATATTTCCGTTACCGCCATTCCTCGCTGTTTCTTTGCTTTTTCAACACTTTGATGTATCATTTCTTTTACAACTTCAGTGTTTGTTATGTTGTGCAAGACAACAGTTGGCGTACTTGAATCGTTTGTATTGAGGATTATAGACCCTACTCCGAACATTCTCTGGAAAAGGCTTCTTTCCATTGTAATATCTTTGATTCTGTATAAAAGAATTTCCTCTTGTCTTTCATTGAGCATACCTGTTTTAATAAATATTCGGTCATCAGACAACGAGTATGTCGTAAAAGAAATCGGCGCTCCGAAATAGCGCTTTTTATCGCTCCATTTATAATCAATATTAACTTTTGAACTCACTGTAATTCTCCTTTCCGCATAAGCATTCAAATAAATTACCATCTCTGACGCTATCTTGTATGGCAATTAAATCACTTAATTCGTCCGGTTCGAGATTTGGGATGCTATAAATTAAATCCGCTCCTGACATTCTCAAAAACTGTTGAGCCGAACAAATTCCTGTTCCAATCAACTTGTTAAAAACCTTAATCTTTTTGTTTTCAAACATATAAATATTCCTCCTAAAATTTCTTCTACTACAAATATGTTAGATGAGATTTACAAAAAAAGGCCGCACCTAATGGCACGGCTTAAAAAATATAATTGATTTTCAAAGAACAAAATGATATAATCCTCGTGTAGACAAGGGGTTTAGTTGCATCTGCAACATCGAGGATTTCTTATGTCAGAGTTAGATTCTTTCTGTAATTTTTACAGAAAGGAGAGATGCGTATGGATATTTCTTTAAACGCATCGTTCGTTAACGATGATTAACGTTATCGCATTTATCGCCGCACTGATGTTCACCTCATCAGTCGCGGCATTGTTGATAATGTGGGTTAACAGATGTTACCCGCAAAATTGACTGTTAAAAAAATAAATAATATAACTAACAGAAAGAATTGATTACCCTTGTCTACGCTATAAATATGTTAGATAAAATAAGCGCAGAGCAAAAACTCTACGCTTATTTCAATTCTTTGATTGTTTGAAGCGATTTTGAATACATTTTTTGAAACGCATCCCAAAAAATCTCTTGACGCTTTGATATTATGTCTACAATGTCATATTTTGATTCAATAGGCACTTTTTTCAAGCATTCTTCTATTTCCTGTTCGCTAAGAGGCCGTATGTTTAATGATTTAAACATGCTTCGAGCCTGTCTATTATTCTTCAAAAAATCCATATAAAAATGTATAAGAGCATCTTTAGAGGTTGGTGATTTCAAAGGTCCATTAGATACTAATGCAATATTATTATCATAGTTAGGAGAAAGAGAGATTATTTCACCGGTATCAGCATTTCTGAGGAAACCGTAATTTTCTGTATGACGGTCTACATTGTAGCAAATCGTGTCAGTATAGATTAGCTTTAAATAATCAGCAGCAAAGCTCGGATTTATGCTATAAATAAGATTAAAGTTATTTGAATAATTTTCATCTTCGTCAATTAACGAGGACATTGGCTCGTGATTATATTTGCCGTTTCCGGTAAAGTCCTTTGTCCGTATATAGCCGCCGTCCATTTCGTATTCTGCTGTCGGGAATCTCATCCTTTTACTGAATTCACAAATGAAAAGTTCCGAAAAATATGCGTCATTGCTGCCCGATTTGTACATCCACCATTCGTTATCTATCAGTCTCCAGCATTTTTCGAAGCTGCCGGTGTTTGTAAGTTCGGGAGTGCGCGATGAATCCTGATTAAAAGCATTTAAGTCTCCTCGCAATGCTAATGTATCAAAGAAATTTGTTTTAAACCGAACATCTTCATATGTTAATTTCGAATGGTCATCCTTGACCCAATAAGTATCAGTAATTGTTGCAGCGTTAAATTTTAAGACAGTCGAGACATCGTCTTTTTCTGCCAACCGCAAAGCTTTTTTTAATAGTCTTGAGTTTGTGCGATGTGAATCTATTGCTCTTTTTCTGAGCCATTCATTTAAATCGGTATGTTTTTTAAAGTATAAGGGCAGTAAGTCTTCATTTTCTACTTGCATAAAATTATTCTCAAACTTTGCTACAAGGGTATCTTTACTCATTAAATACAACATATTACCACTCCCTTTTTGTCAATATACTATATTATATAATTATACTCTCTTTTCGTCAAGCGCAGTTTTATCATTTTCGTTTTTAAGCCTTTCGCCCCTTCTGATAATCCCCTGCCTATATGTTGCTCTAAGCTCAGCTTTCTTAAAATCTTTAAGCAAATCATTTGATGTATCATTACTTTTTAACTCATCAATAATTGCTTTAAAATGTTTGATAGATGCTCGAAACGTTGGCGATAAATTTGTTGCATTATTCGGAGGTTCACAAATATAACCATAAGCGAATTTTATAGCATCAAGATTTGTATAGATATGTTCACAGGACAAAATATCATATTCGTGATTGTGTTCCTGAGAAATTAGCAGTTGAGTTAAAGCTTCATCAGCAATGCTTTTTGTATAGTTTATTTCGCCGATGATAGCTTTATTATCTTCTTCGAGCTTGCTTACAGAGCTTTCCATAGCCTTAATTTGAGCCTTTTGCGTTCCCTTGACAAACTTTATCTTATATAAATAAAGTACAATTATAGATACAATGGGCGTTATATAAAGAAAATTTAAATCGGTTTCTATCATTGTATTTAGAATTGACATAGGAACAAGACAAATTGCTGTAACAATAAACCAAGCTAAAATAAAATTGATGCCCTTAAGCTTATTTTTTATTTTGTTGAGTTGCTTTGTTTGCTTTCCAAGCTCAATATCAGAATGCTCAAGCAATGGCGTTTTTCGGTCAATAAACTCTAAAGCCGACTCATATGCGGCAATTAGTTCAAGCTTTTCATCTTTTTTCATTCTTCATCCCACATTCCGTGTATCCCGGACATATACTACAAAGACTGCCATCGCACATATCAAAATCTATGTTCATTTCTTTTTTATCCAAATCACGAATAGATTTGTATAATAGCCCTGCCGAAACAGCAGAAAGAACTAAAATTGAGCCACCTATAACGATTAAATATTTCATATTTGTTACCTCTTTTCTCAAAATTTAATATTGCTTGTGGTATAATTATCGCAAGCTCCGCGGCAAGCTTGTTTTTTTATTTTCAAAATAAATATGTTAGATGAGGCAAAAAAAATAAGCATCCAATAGAGGATGCTTAGCAATAATAAATATTTAGTTTAACCGAATTATATCAAAATGGCGAATAGCTTTTTCTATTAGCTTTTCGTTTGTACATCCGACATCAGCAGCGATTTGTCTAATAAGTTTTTCATCGAAATTATATTTCTCAATGTAATTATATCTTTGATTCCATGACGGATGGCAAAAATCAGAAACATCAACATTCTTTTTGTATGATTGTTTGTATTTCATTGCTTTGAGCTGTTTTTCTCTATTGTTGTTGGCTAATTTTTGTACTGCTCCGAAATCTGCGTGAACTTCGTTCACATGGGCGAGAAACTTTGTGCCATTTTTGATAAACATACCTTTAATGACTTTAATATCATTATCCTTATGGGTCATTTCATGTCCCAATGACATTAAAAAAGCATTATGTATATCATTGGAATCATTTAAAACTAATTTGGCGGCATAAGCTTGAGACACTTGAATTGGTAAATGCTTATAGTTTGCGTTGCATACTTCTGCATCTTTGTTATACATTAGCATACGACAGAAAAGCAACCGATACTCCTGTTCCTTTGCAAGCAAAGAATATCTATATAAAACATCAAATGAATTTTTCTGTAGCGAGAAATTTTGCTTTTGGGCTGTTTTTTTAATGTAATTTTTTGCTCTTCGTGTTATATACATACAACCACCTCAAAAGCAATTATATACTATTTAACAACAAAAAAACAATATGACTAATAGCAAATCAGGAACTATTAAGCCAACATCGTGTAATAAATCCGACATATCATAAGTATTTCTGCGTCTTGTATCATTATAAATAATGTGTATTCTATGCAAAATAATTGGTATAGTAGGCCAAGACACCAATAAAAACAAATATTTAAAAGGCATAAAAAAAGAACAAATAAAAGATAAAATCGAGATTATAACTGAGGAAAGATATGTTATTACTACTCGTTTATTTGATATGCTTCCTTCATCCTTCAAATGGTAAATCATTTTAATAATCATATATAGTAATTCAATTGTAAGCCACAGTCTAAATATTATTGTAATTGCGGATATGTAATTCTGATTAAATATAACCGTATAATCTATAAAATCCACATAGTCTCCTCCCCTTCTCTAAAAGTCTTCACTTTAAATATGTTATATGGGCGAAAAACATAAAAATACAGCCCTCCATAATAGAGAGCTGCATGTAATATATTTTGATATTAGAAACCAAGCTTTGACAGAACATTCATTGTGTCTTCATAGCTTACCCTTCCATTAATGACAAGCAAAGAGTTATCTATTCTAATTAAAACGTCACAAGGACTTTTTTTAGGTTGAATAAATAATTTATATATTTCATAATTTTTTCCTTTTTCTTCTGGAATTTCTAATGAAAGCGTAGGATATTCTTCCAAATATGTTTTATATGTTTTTGAAAACTCTTCTATTTTATAATTTTTGGTAGATTCCCATAATTTATTTCTTTCTTCAATTGCTTTTTCATTACTTTCAAAAGTTGCATAAATAACAAAAACTTCCTTGTCTCTATCAGCTGTTATACAACTTTTATATTCGTCTTCACTCCAATATGTATTCCAAGATGAGCCCATTTTACCTTCTTGAAAAGAAAATCCTTCGGGCGTTAAAGCGGTTTTGATTTCCTCTTCAGTTAAAGCCTTTTGTGTTTTGTTTGTATTGTTTACTGTGTTGTTTATTCCTTGAGAATTAGTTGTTGTTTCTACTGTTTGCTTATTTGAATCGTCTGAATTAGATTTTTCGGTTCCACAAGCACAAAAAGACAGTAGAATTGCTACGATGCTGATAATGCTTATAATTTTTTTCATAAGTACCTCTCCCTTGAGTTAATTTTCACTATAAATATGTCATATTTTTTAGCGAAATTGAATTTTAAAACAATTTTATTTGCAAATTACTTGAAATTCATGTATATTATATCATATTTATTGCAAAAATCAATAGCAAATGTGAAAATATTACACAAAAATCTCCACTTCAGTCAAGAAATGGAGATTTTTTGTTTAATTGCACTTATATATCCAGAACAATTCGGATTTTTTGCTTATATATTCTGTTGTAAATGAGAACAAGTGAATTTGGTCATTTCCAGATGAGCTATCTGAACCATTAACTGTAGCTACTATGACATGTCCTTTTTCTATACCAACATTTGTTGCGTCTGTATAAAGCACAACATAAACTTCGTCTCCTGCTCCAATTAAATCTCCGGCGGAAAGATTTTTAATTCTACTTTCTACATGCCCGTGTTCCTTAAGCGATTTTACACCAAGAGTTCTTCTAAAAGCTTTGGCTTGATAAGTATAACTGGAACTAAAAGTCTGCGATGAAATATACGCATTTTTAAGAGTGTTGTTTTCAGTTCCGTGAGCTGCTTTATAGAACTTCTGATATTCTTCGACTGCAAATTTAATTCCTGAGCCATCGTAGGTTTCGCCAATTCTCTGTATCAGTTTTGTAGCAGCAGGCACCTTAACAGAAGGAGTGCCAACTTTAATAAGGTTTTGTTTCATTCTTTCAATTTCTTTATCGCTGGGACGTGAATTATATGCTCCTGGAAATACAATTTTATAAGCTTCATACCAATCTTCTTTGGTTGATTCTACAGCTCTTGCGTAAGCCCCTGTATCTTTCGGGGTTTGATGGCCGATATCACCGGCCCATTCAATTTTCCCTGATGAGTCATATGTAAACCAACCGTCGAAATAATGGTGTTTCCAAAACTTTGAGTAATCCCCTTTAATAGCAAAGATGTCATATGAGTTTGAGGTAAGAGGAACTGGGCTTCCTCCATCATTCAAATCAAACCACCAATTTGGTAATGAATAAGTCGAGAATAAATTGTTTATAACAGTATTAAGAGTTTTTTTCCCCGAACTTTCTTTAGATATATCATCTATAAAATAACTGGTCCATCTTAATGTATCAAGAGGATTGCCAAAGTTACCGGGGTCAGAAACTGCAGCGCCTTTAAGGTCTATTGCAAAATCATCAATAATTGACATTCCAGGCAACGGAAATTTTTCATAATCAAACCTGTCAAATTTTGGACTCAGGAAAGCATTATCATATAAATACTCTGTATTTTCTTTTGGAGTTTGTATATCGAGCGTATGACTTCTTTCGGTTCCTGTTAAAGAATCTACCAAGTTGGTTACTTCAACTTGTGAAGTGGTTACTTCTTTCGGCACTCCAAGATAAGCTAAATCGTTTTTATCTCCTAAGAATAAAGTTACAACAGCGACATTTAAGTCAACGTGGCCTGTGCAATAATGCTCAAGAGTATGTCCCGGACAATAACCTTTGCAATAATTAACGCTTATATTATGCGGGTCGCTTGCAAGGTATCCTTTACAACGCTCGTGTCCTTTGCAGTAATAATAAGTCGTCTTGGTTGTAGTTGTGTTTGTTACCGTATGCCCTTTGCAAGGAGTTTGATAACAAGTTAAACTTACAGTGCCATATGTTTTGCTATAATTATTCGGATATATCTCCCATACATATCTTACGCCATCAACAGTGGCAGAAGAACATGTAAAATCTTTATCGTTAAAATTAACATATCCATTTCGATTAACATACCAACCGGAAGGTGCAGAAGCTTTTACTGTAAGTTGTAATCCCGATGCTTTATATGCATAAATCTTATTTCCCCTAACGGTTATCCATTTTCCTTGTGTGATAGGATTATTTATTGTTGCATAAGTTCTGCCGTCCAAGCTCTTATATGTAGAAAGTTTCCATGTGCAAGTTTGGGAAGACGTTACTTTTTGGCAATAACTGGTTGAACAATACTCTTTACTGCTTGTCGTATGCGAATTAGATATAACAAACGAGCCATAATTGTTGCAACCGGTATGAGACGTTCCTATAACATGATTGTAGGTTTTACCGTTAGCTGTCATATTCGTATTAGAATGATATTTAGTTTCTTTTTCTCCGCATCCGCTTATCGAGTTTAATTTATAATATGTTTTTCTGTTAATTGTTGTTTTTCCGGTTCCGGTATGATAAGCAATTTTTTGCGTGGGCATAGAAACTTTAACATTGTTTTTTTCAGAACAACCTGCATGACAACCGGCACAATAATAAGCCCTGCAAGCCACAACCGTACCGTCAGTTTTTTTATACGCAGTATTGATATATTTCCAGTTTGTACATCCGGAAGGCGTTGGGACGACCGTATTGTCACCATTTGAATAAAAGCGTATTGTTGCCGTTTGACCATTTGGTAAAGAAATAATATTTTTGTTGTCGTTGCCAGAAGCAATCTGATATCTCCATTTTCCGTCCGAACCCAGAGTAGGAATTCCGTTTGCTAATATTTTATCCGTAATTTCTTTATTGTTGTTTCCTCGATGGTATGTCATAATGTGTTGACTGCAACCAATAGCACTGTATTCAACGATGCCGTTTTTTATTATGTAATGAGTTTTGTTTGTTGTTGTATTATATGTATAATTATAATCTACTTTTCCGCTTTGCTTATCATTTCCGTTTTTAATATCCATTCTTACATTTTTACTGCTATCGTAAACATTAGCTCCGCCATTATTACACTTATAATTATAAGCATTATCATAACATTCAGAGCTTGGCAAATTTGAAGAACAGGAATATACATATCTATTATCTCCGTAAGATTCTTTGTCTTCTGAAGGTCGCATTGCGGAATATGAATAAGTATCAGAAACATTTCTTGGTGCATAAGCAACCATATGCGAATAGTTCCATAACTTTTCTACGTAGCTCTTATATAATCCTTTAGCGTGAAAATCTTCACCAATCCATGCATTTGCCATGGCTGCAATGTCTTTTGCATTACTCTTAAATCCTATTTCTTTTGCATCTCCGTTGTAATACGAATAATAGATACCTGTTTGAATTTTATTAAGAGTCGTACCTAATCTTTTGAGATTAAGATATTCATCTCCTTTTGGGTCATAAAACTGCTTAAGTTCATCTTCGTTTTCTTCTTTTATAGAGTCTTTTACAGCTTTTATGATAGTAGGTTCTTCGTAGTATTTCTCAATGTAATATTTAAAAGCCGAGTCAAGATTAATACAAAGCTCAACACTGTTATTTGTAAGCGAATCTTCAGTAGTTAAGCTATTTTCGCCGTTTATATCCTCAGTAGATATTTCATTACTTTTAAAATGTATAATAGAATATACTCCTTCTAACCCCGCACTGGCAAAGCCTAATACTACTTGTAAAAGGACCAAAACGCCGATTGCAATTACGCCATATTTTATAATAGGTATAATGAGTTTCTCCATTATTTTTTGTTTTACCTTATTAACAAAACCGGTAATTGCTTTAAACGGTTTTAATACAACACCTAAAGTTTTACTTATTCCTTTGTTAAAACGTTTAAATCCATTGCCAAATCTACGCAATCCTTTAGGAACACGTTTAATCTTTTTAGGAATACGCTTTGAAACTTTTCCTTTTACCTTATTTACACGTTTTCTATGATTGCTTTTTCTCAGTTGTTGCTTATGGGCTTTCTTTTGAGCTCGTTTTAGAATTCTCGCCTCTTTGGCATCCATTCGAGCAAATTTTCTCTTAAAGTATCTTGTGTTTGCAAGCCTATTTCTTAAAGACCCCAATTTGCCGTTTTCAAGGAATTGTCTAAAGGCAGCTTTATTTGTCGCTTTCATTACCCTTAAGGTTTGAACAATTTTTATTGACATATGAACAGTTCTATAAGCATTATAAGTCGCATATAAACCGTCGCCTAATGCCTGACCCCTAAGCTTAAAGACTGCTTTTCTGAGCATGAATCCAGACATATCTTTAAGCCGCCCGATTGCTGCACTTAGCTTTGATTTCTTATCAAGTAAAGTTCTCAGTTTAAGGGTTTGCGAAAGAAGATTTCGCATTTCACTATTTTGTGGAAGCCTTTTAAGCAATAGCTCTATTTGTTTGTTGCTTAATTCAGCAATATTTACCGCCTGTCCCAAAGCATCATTTATTTTAATATTTTGTCCTGCGATACTTATCTCAGAAAGAAGTGCTTGTATTCCTTCTTTTGTGTCAAGATTTGCAAAATTAAGGGTCTCTGTTCTGTATAATAAAGAACTCAATTCTGCCGGAACTGTAATTTTATTAGTATCAAAATAATTAAAGATTTGGGCGATTTCATATTTATCTAATGACGCAATATCTCTTCCGCCGAATCCTGCTTTTTCTAAAAGAGATTGACTGTTTTTTGACAGCCGGCTAAACGGATTAATTCCTATACCATTTAAATATTGCATAGCCGTCAAAGTAGATAGAGTTCCCTCAGACAAGCCTCTTAATTGTAGCATAGCTCTGAAGAGGTCTTTTTCACTCTCCGTTAGTGTTCGGCCTTGAAGATTTCCTTTAACCAAAGCCTCTTTTAAAGATTTATTTGTAAATCTTGTAATATCAACCTTGAGCTCATTTTGTGACAATGTTTTTATTTGTTTGTTTAAAGCTCTTCGGTCTTTTGCAGAGTGGAAATCAAAAAGTCTATCGCCGTTTGCTAATTTGATTTCTGACGGCCCCATATCGAGCAGAGTTTCTTTGTTAAGTGCTCTTAATTCATCTTTAGCGTTTAAAGCAGCCCCAATATTTGACAAGGTCCATATAGCGGAGCCTCTGCCTAAAAGATATTTATACCCGCTACCCAAGTAAGTCGAATTAAGTTCTTGCGCTGGCATTATATGCCACATAATATTTGAAGCAACTTTGCCTAATGCATGTTTTCTCTGCTCTTTGATTCGTTCTGTAGCTCGTAACCCTTTAACGACAGTTCTGTCTCCGGCAAAACCATATTTATCATATACTATTTCCATCTCAGCATCTAATCTGCCGGAAGCGTAAAGTTTATAAATACGATTTGCGTCTTTCATTAAATCTGCAGAAAGAGCATCAACATTATTTACTTTTTTACCTTGTATTCCTCGGTTAGCTTTTCTTGTTGATTTTACCCAAGCAGGGTCAAGATAAAATTGTGCATTAGTTGAAGTATTAAATCTTACCTCATTTAGTTTTCTGTTTCTTATGCCTGCTTGAGCTAACCTTGATTTTTTGGCAAGCTCGCCTTTTAGAGCCGTGTCGTCATATCCTTTGATGTCCGGAGCATATCCTTTAAGTGTTATCGCTCCTCTTTTGCTATTAGCATTCCAAGTTATATTCATTGTGCCGTCAGCATTAAATGATACCAATCCAAGCTGTTTTCTGCCGAATCGGTCCTTTTCTGTGAACGTCATCATAGTCGTTTTGGTATGAATGTTCTCAACGGATAACTTTTTATAAATCTTTTCCTTGCTAAATCCATCAATTGTTCCTGTAACAAAAACGCTTTTTCTTATATCTCCCGGCCCGTTTGCGGTATCATAAGAAGATTTTATAGTAGCGTTGCTATCTTTTGTTTCGCTATTTGGCAACATATTAGGAACAATTCTATTAATTTTTTGTTGGGCAAACGAGGCTCTTTCATATATCTCTGCAGCCGCACCGTTTTGAGCTCTGGAAGCTTGTCTAAGCTGTTTTGCAATATCGGGACGGTCAAATTCAATAGAGACCGCTATATCTTCGATTTCTTTTGCATGTCCTTTTAAAACGTGCGTATTTTGAAGCAACTCTTGAATCTGCTCAACAGAATACTTGGACATTTCATTAACTGATTTTGCGCCAAATTGTTTTAAAATAGACTGTCCACTATCATCTGTTGTATTCAAATTTCGAGATAACTCTCTGATTCTTTTTGCTGTCTCAGGGTAACGTTCTTCTATTGCACTTGCAACCGCTTCTGCATCCGATGCCTTACCTTTGATAAATTTTTCCGGATTTTTAAGGAGATATTCGCCCGTTGTATTATTTACCCCTCTGTAAATATCTGCTACATCACCGTTTAATTGTTTCGATAATTCACGGATTTTAGCCGCATTTTCAGGGTGCTGTTTCTCAATCGCAGATGCTATAATTTCAGCATTTTCCGCCTTGCCTTCTATATATACAGATGGATTATTTATTAAACGAATTCCATCAACAATCAGATTGCTATTAGTTGATTGAGAAGCAAGAACAATTGCAATATCTCCGTTTATGTCTTTCGAGATACTTCTAAGCTCTTTTGCCAGTTCGGGATGCGACACTTCAACAGAGGTGGCATATATCTCTACTTCTTTCGGCTTGGAAAAATCAATTGCTATTGGTTTAATGTCAACCGCTTCTGTTGTTGAACCTAACTTATTTGAAAACGGTTCTTTAACCCTTGTAGCAGTTGTTGTGCCTTTTTTAAACTGAGAAAAAACATCGGGAGACGGTCCTGCTTCTCTGTCTGCGGTGTGACTTCCATTCATGTTCGCCGCACTGCCTAAGATACTTTTATTTCCTACCCCTTGAGCAACTCTGATGGTTTTCTCTGTTCCGTCCGTTGGAATAATTGTTTTATCTATAGTCTTTTGATTATCGTTATACTTTTCTTTAATAAAAGAAGGAACAAAATCCGGATTCTTTTTAATTTGGTTTACAGAAAATTTTTGATAAGCCTGTTCTTGTGAAGCAGCGCCATCTACAATTGTTTTCTCTGCTTGTTTTGCGATACCTGCAGAAACATCATTTAAAATGTGAATTTTCGAATTGTTGCTTTTATTAGTAGATACAGTTTCTGCTTGAACATCAGACGAATTATATTTAACTTGCGTTACCTTTTTTATAATTTCTTCTGCAACAGCTCTATTTTGATACTCGTCGTTGTTCTCAATAACAGAAAAATTGCTTTCACAAACTTTGGCTAAATCTTTTGTAGATACATTTACTCCATTAACCCTGACAGAAGTAATGTTGTTTTCGAGTAACTCATTAAGAATTCGCGGATGTATTGTTGGCACTGCAGGAGGAATATATGTACCGTCTTTAATTTCTCCTCCGTTTTTTACGCCGACAGCAAATAAAACTTTTTGGTCCTTTCTATCTTGGTTTTCTGAGCTATTCGGCAGTTTTTCAACACGAGAACCCTTTCGATAAGCTTCGGAAATATCACCTAAGTAAGTGCCTACATCATTAGAATTATAAATAACCTTTTCGGTCGTTTTGCCTGAATTGTCGGTATTAACAATTTTAACAGTAAATCCATTTGCCCCCGCATGATTTGCAGTGGAAGTAGTTAATTCATCAATTGCCTTTTGTGATAAAACAATTCCGGATGAAACATAAGCTGACTGCATTCTTGTGTTAAAACTATCATATGGGTCATTTGTACGAGTTGCTTTCAATGTTCCTTCAACAGGTATAGATTTTGACAAAACATCGTTTTTAGCCTCAAAAGTCATATAAGACCCATCGGCTAAAGGAACATTAATTTTGTATGATTGAAACGTTTCATTTGTAGGTAATGTAGTATGGCTATCATTAGCAACCGTATCTTTTGCAACCTTGGAATCTTTTTTGCCTGCGGTTGTGACAGTAGGAGTTATTGGCTCTTGAGAAGATGATTCAGAAGACGGACGTGAAGAAACCGAAAAATCGCTTTCTTTATCAATAAAATCATTCGTTGTGCCGTTTTTTCGGGAACTCTGCTGCGGGCGGTTTGGTCCTTCCGCTGCTTTTGTTTCGTCAACAAAAATAGATTGGGACTCTTTTGTATTTTTATTTTCATATTCTGTTTTACCTACAGAAGTTCCGGTAAAAGTATATCCCAGTTCGTCCTTATTGACTGCTTTTTTCTCTTGATAACCATCTGACCTTATTTCAGCCTCTCGTTTAGCTTCAGTAGCTTTCTTGTTTTCTTTTTCTTCATAAGCTATTTCGTCATAACGTTGCTTTTCAGAGGTAAAATTATCATCCGAAGAATAGCTATGCGACTTATTTAAATCAGATTTTGTCTGTGCAGTCCTTGACTCACCCGATTCACTCTCTGAATATACGGAAGGGTCGCGAGAGGTCGGAATTTCTCGGCTTGAATTTTCTTTTCTGTTATAAGAAGATGTATCAAGTTTTTCTTTGGTTGGTTCAAGCTGAGACTCTGCATTTTGATAATTTAATTCTGCCTTTTTTTGATTTGTTGTTTTTTCCTTTATGTCGTCTCGTTGCGAAGTCTTATCAGAATAAGATGGCGGAGAAGTTCTACCGTCATTTGTAGAGTTTGATTTATTATCCGATGAATCAGTCGGCTCTGTTTTACCTATTTCCGTGCCGGTAAACGTAAATGTTCCGTCATCATTTCTGAGTTTTGGCTTTTCCTCCGCTTTTACGGTTTCATGCGATTTATGCCTTTCTTCCTCATATTCTTTTTTTCTCTCGACTTCTTCTTTTATCCTTTTAACCTTGTCTTCACTAACGGAATTATTTTGCGACTTATCTTTTGCAACATCCGAAGATTTTGGAACAGAATAATCCGTCGCTTTATTTTGACCGTCCTTGGATTTATCTACATTTGGAACAGAAGAAGATTCTACGTATTTATGCTCTTCAACGTTTGTAATTTTGGGAGATTCTACTGTTTTATATGTTTCTTTATCTAAAGATATGGATTTTTGCTCACTACCACCTTTAGGCGAACTATATTCTTCTTTTCCTTCTGTTTGTGAGAAAACAGCAGTAGGTTCCGTGGTTTCCTGTTTAATTTTTTCCTTATAGACCGAGCTTGAAGCACTTTTTTCTACCTTGAAAGTTTCAGATTTCGTTTCATCATATGTATTTTTTGAATTTTCTTCTGTTATATGTTCTGTTGAAACGAAAGCAGGTGCAGTTGGAACAGAAGTTTCTGAGAAGACTTTTTCTGTCTGAACCTTTTCTGCAGCTTTTAGCTCAGCCTCTTTTTTGAGCGATTCTTCTTTTCTTAATGCTTCTTCTCTTTTTTTACGCTCTTGAGCTTTTTTCTTTGCTTTTTGTTTCTTCTCAAGCTGCTCGTCGTAATCGTCATATTCCCAAATGTCTTCCTCAAATTCATCTTCAGTTTTTGTTTCAGAGGAATCTTTCTCTGGCTGGGCTCCAGTGTCTTCTTCAATAATCTCATCATTGTTTAGAAGTTCTAATTCATCCGCCTCTTCAGCTTCAAGTTGAGCATCAAGTTCAGCGATAGCCGATTTAATTGCTTCAATATCATAAATTAAGTTTGAAGCAAATAAGTATGCTTCATTTTTTCTTACTTCATAGAAATCATCTTTTTTTATAAGACCACGCTTGGCCAAATCATTAAATGCATTTACGGGGACGGATGCAAAACTACTGTCTCTATCTACTAAAGCCTCTTTCAGCTCAGAATCAGTATAATATCCCCTTGTATTCTTGTATTCTGTTAAGCGAGAATCAAATATATCTTCATTTTCAATATAGTAGTCGATGTTATATGTTTCATCGCCCACCTCATTTGTGACAGATGGAATAAACCCTCGGCTTATCATTCCGTCAATAATGTCGTTTGATAAACCGTGGGATATTTCGTATTTATTTAAAAGTTCTTTTTTAAACTCAGTTTTTGTAAGCATCTGCATAAAACATCTCTCCTATCTTTTGTTTTACTCTTCTGCTTTGTTTTTCTTTTGCAACAATATAAAGAACACTATGCATATAATTGCAACTAAAACAGTAACAGTTATTGCTGGAATCATATACGGATGCTCTTTTATTGAGTTTTCTTCAGTATCCGCAGTAGTTGTTTCTGCTGGCTCTGTTGTCTTTAAATAAGATGTAGAAGTATTTTGCGAAGTATCTTCTAACGTTGTGGAATACTCTCCTGTTATTATAGGGAACAATGTTGGCGATTCAGGTTTTGTCGTTTGAGTTATTTCAGTTGTGGTTTTCTTTGTGGTTGTAGCCGTTGTTGTATTTTGTTTAATTATTTTTGAGTCTCCAAAATTAACAACAATTGCAGTTGCTCTATCTACAACGATATCTTCCGACTCCGATTCAAAAATCATATCCGCTCTACCGTTCATTCCTACATCGAGTACGCCATAAGTGCCTTTGTCCAGCCATACCTTATCTGAAAAATTATTGTATGGATATAAAGTATAACTATAACTCTGACCTGTATGATTATTAACAATAGTCAAATATGCCGAATCATAGTCTGTATATTCAAAGCTTTTATCTGGAATCAACAAAATTGTTACAAGATATCGGTCAGCCGCCTGAGCGGTCATTGGTAAAGCTGTTAAAATTAATGCTGTTAAACATATAACCACCCCGATTATCTTCTTCATAAGCTTAATGGTAGACATACCCCGTTCTATCTGTCGGTTTGTAGTCGTCATCTTCGTCATCATTGTCATCATCCTCATCATCTTCGTCATCATCAGCAAAGTCTGCAATGTATCTATCGCCATCTATAAATTCGGCGTCTCTGTCGTCCCTACCGTGTTCACTGCTTGTATAACTATTGCTTTGGTCGAATTCTTCCGCTGTTTCTTTTGCTTTTTCAAAGAAATCTTCTTCAAGGTCGGACTCTAAGAAAGAAACATTTTCCGAAAAGAAAGCAATTCGTAATGTTCTGGAATCTTCTCCGACCGCTTCAGGCTCAAGCGCCCACATAATAGGATGAAGAGCAGTAATATAATACTGTCCGGATAACTCTAACGGAAGAAAGGTTAAAAAGGCTACTGCCTCAGATGTATCAGTATTTTTGTCTGTTTCCTCAAGATATCTTTCGAGTGTTCTGAAAAATACGCTTAAGGCTTCAGATTTTTCTGAAATAAACTTCAAATTAACCCATGTAATATCGTTTCCGATAATAATACTTACAATCGGCTCTGTAGAGCTAAATTCAGCAATAATCTGAGGTTCTTCCATAGTGTTTGACATATTGTATTTGTGAGCACCAATAACAGAAATTGCCTTGCTCTTTCCGTTAATGTCTTCTCCGCATGTAGCGTCTTTAATTTCTTTTAATGTAATTGACATAATATCACCTCGTTATTTTTTAGGAATTTTCACTATCCTTATTATAAATATGTTAGATAGCTAAAGAAAAAGGAGCCAAATTTATGGCTCCAATATTTCCGTTTAAGTGTCTCCGCTTTCAATACCGATTAACTTCTTTTGAATTTCCGCATCATCCATTCTTGATGTCATAGCAGCAAATGATTTTGTATCAGTTGGGAATCTATCAATGAATGGAACAATTGATTTACCGGTATAAAGAAGTCCTTGACCTGCATCAGCATTTGTTATGTAAGACAACTGAGCAGCACTGATGTTAAACATTTTCGCAAGGTCCTGTTTATCATTAGGGGCCTGATTAAGCATCATAATAAAATCGCTGTTTGAAAGCATACTACGAGCTTGCGGACTAATAAGCAAGTCTTCAACGTTCTGGGTAATTCCTGTCGGAACACCACCCCATTTACGAGCTCGTTTGAATATCTGCTGTAAGAAAGAAGCCGATGTTTCTGTTTGAGTAAGCAAATAGAATTCGTCGATGTAGAACCATGTTCTTTTACCTTTTTTCTTATTTGAAATTGTTTTGTTCCAAACATCGTTTAAACATACCTGCAAGCCCAATTCTTTAAGTCCGCTTCCGATATCTTTAATGTCATAAACAATAAATCGAGAATGAGTATTAACATTTGTTTTATGGGCAAAAGTATCCAAAGAGCCTGTTACAAATCGTTCAAGAGCAAGAGCTATTGTTCTTGCCTCTCCTTCTTGCTGAGAAAGAATCTCATTATAAAGGTCGCGCAGAGTCGGCATGACATTTGGGTCGCACGTACCAAGTTCGGGATGGTTCTTCATATGTTCCAGATATGGCTGATATACCCTACGAACACAACGGTCAATAATTGAATGCTGCGTAACGGATAGTCCATATCTACCACCAAGAATCGTCTCACACAAAGAACAAATAAAGTCAGCTTTTAATGTTACCGGGTCTCCTTCGTCAGCATAATCAAGGTCCATATCAAGAGGGTTGATAAATATCTTAGTGCCCGGCGCAATTTTAATAACTTCTCCTCCAAGCAACGCGGCTAAAGGAGCATACTCACCTTCAGGGTCAATAACATATATATCTGCGTTTGTATTCAACAAAGCACTCAAAATTTCTCTTTTTGCAGAGAATGATTTACCTGAACCCGGAGTTCCAAGAATAAATCCGTTTGAGTTTTTAGATTTTGTTCTGTCAAACAGAAGCAAATTGTGAGATACTGCATTAAGCCCATAATAAAAACCACCACGATGGTTTAATTCCTGTGCCGAATAAGGAATAAATAACGATGCGGATTCTGTTGTAAGTAGACGTTTAATATATACTTTATTGTTGCAAAGCGGTAATGACGTGTCAAAACCAAGCTCTTGCTGTGTTGTTAATTTTTTTAGCGTTACAAGATATTTTTGAGCAATAGTGGAAATTTGTTCCGATTGTTTATCAAGCTGTTCTTTGTTCGAAGCAAAATGAGTAACAACAAGAGTCACATAAAAAAGTTTTTGATTTCGAGAAGTCATATCTCCAAGAAGTTTATCTGCTTCATTTTTAGCCTGAATCAGCGATGGAGAAATAAGGTCTGCCGAATATCCGCTTCTTGTTGCTTTCTTTTGTGCATCAACGACGTTTGCGTCAATATTGGTAATCTGATTTCTAATAAGCTTCATAGCTTTATCTTGTCGCATAGATTCAAAATGAACTGAAGTTAACATATTACAAGCGACATCATTAAGCTCTCCGATAAAATCAGTTGACAAAAATGATGGCAAATTATGTAAATACATCGTTTGTCCGTATTGGTCGTCCAATGTAAAGAAGTCTCCATTAAATACAATATCGGTTGGCGCAATAACATCTTTTGTTGTTAAACCCTGTTTACGCAAAGTATTAGTATCAAAAGAACTAACTTTATGTCCATTGATTTCAGTGGTTACGCTTAACGGAGTTGTTGTAGCCGGGTTATATATGTTATAGAGGATAGAAAGCCTTTCCTCTAATGTCATTGGAACAGTATCCGACCCGCTGATTTGTTTCAAAGCGTTTGAAACCTCAGCATCCAATCTTGAAAAAACCGTTTGTGCCGCTTCAATATTTTCTGCCTCAATAGATACAGTAAGATATTTCTCACGAACAATGTTGTTTTTACCTTCGGTAATTTTCTGAAGCAACATAGCGTTTTGTTCTTCTCGATATTCGTCAAGGCCATCTCCGCGATATTTCATAAGAACCGATTCATTGAATTCTTCCTGTGAAATATTTTTATTATATATGGTTACTTCTGCTTTGACGTCGCTGCCAAACATATTAAGCATATCTCCATACTTAAGAAAGATATAATCTTGGTCTGATTGCGATGCAATTTTAAAGTTTACATCGTCGAGCTTGTAGCATTTTGTAAAACATTTTGGATTAGTTTCAATAATACCACCGTCATACGCCGCAACATACGGAATTGTTTTTTGTGCTGTGTTTGGAGTTTGTTTTTTTGTCTGTGTTGATTTCTTTGCATCTTTTTTTGTATTAAAAAATAAACTCATTTCTTTTTTCCTCCTTTACTCTTTGACGGAGTTTTTGACTTTGATGCAGTTTCCTTTGCCTTTTCTTCATTAATCATTTCTTGTTCGAACTTTTCATAAAGATTTTCAACTTTATATTTTCGATGCTTCGGGGGAATAATTGTTGTATATAATTGTGATACGAAATACTTTTCAAATTTCATCCCGTATGGTTTATATGCCGCAATTAGCGCACAAGGCACATCAAAAATAAGCGGAATAACAACACGCAATCCACTATCTGTAAATTTATTAAGTATTGCGTATCCGAGTAAACTTGTTGCAACGATTCCGATAGTACATATAAGTAATCTTTTTGTGAATGGTCCTATAAGTTTGGGTTCAAAGTCCTTTATATCGCTTGGAATTTCTACTTCAATCATAATTTACACCTCCATTATCCAGCTATGTCATTAACTATTGATGATACTTTTAACATTGCTCCAATTACGGAAAATCCTACAATTATTGGCCAAACAGCCTGTACAACTAATCCTCCGGCTAAAGTTGTAGTGCTTCCAACTACACTGCTGGCAGAACTCATAAGCATTTGCCCTATAAAAACAACAGCATACATTGCAATTCCTTGTAAAGATGCAGCGAATAGTTTTTTTACATATCTAAAGCCGGGACTGCCCATTCCGTGTGTGAAAACATCCGATGCTCCGATGGGGAAAAACATATATCTTACCCCAACTTCAAGAATACGACCGGCTAAAAGGGCAAAAATAATAATTGTACAAATCTTCATCATTAAAGCAGAGAGAATAAGAGGAAACATTGCGCCTATACAACCAAATATGTTCGCATCCTTAATATCTTTATAAACATTAACAAACATTTCGTCTAATTTTGTGTATTCAGTTAATGATGTTGTGAAAGCATCGGAAAGAGTATATGTAATTCCATTAGCAAGATTAATCACTCCTTCTGCAATCCTTCCTCCCTCACTAATAACAACTGCCGCAATAGTAAATTTTATTCCAAGCTGTAAAATAAATTCTCCGGTTATATGTCCCTGAGAAGATTTTTCAATAAGTTCTAACATGCACCATAGCAAGGCAAGTCCTGCACCTACTGCCGCGATACTATTATAAGCTGTTTGCAGTGTTCCCCAATAATCAGCTTCAGTATTTATAATAAGTAAATCCTTTTGAAAAGCTGTTAATCCTCCTCCGTAAGCTGAGTAAGCCATATCTAATACAGCGGCTCCAAAGACTCGATTTCTAAGGGCTGAAACAGGATATTCAGTACCGTTAGTTATATAGGTAGCGCTTGTTCCACTTCCTTGTTTTGTTACGGCTGCATTGCTCTGTGTAAATCCCTGTCCAAAAACAATTGCGGTCAGAATAACAGCAATTATGCAAATTGTAATTTTTCTTATTAGAACTATTGTGTTTTCAAACTTTCTTTGTGAAAACAGATTGTTTGGTTTTAAATCTATTAAGTTCATTAAATTTTCACCTCTTTGATAAGGGGTAGCTCCGCTCCGAAAATCAGAGCGGAGCATATAACACATTCTTGAAATTATCGAATTCCAAGGAATCCACTACCCGGAGTCAGCCCTGTTCCGTTAAGAACAGCAGTTGCAAGCGGAGCAATACCGATGAGAATAGCGGCAACAATAAGCATCATCATGGCTTTTGACTTTGAATCAGCATCTTCATTCTTGAATGCTAAAGCAAGTTGAGCTACAGCCCATACACCAAGCAATGCACCAACGCAAATGAACATATCAATAACATAGCCCATAAAAACTTGAACGATATTTTTTGCGCTTGCCGTTCCTCCAGCAGCAGCAAAAGCATTTACCATAAACGGCATAGCTGTCATGACACCGGTAGCGATTGTCGCACCGATTTTCTTAATCTTGTCTTTCCTCTCCATAGTACGGAGAGTTTTAATTGAATCCTTCATTTGAAGTATCCCCTTTCGTTAAAATATTTATATATATAAAAGCATGACAGAGACGGCTATCATGTTTTTATGCAAAGAATTTTGCTGCAAAATCATCTATTTCATCAGGCATTGATTCTGCAATTTGTTTTGTTATTTGAGCTCCTAATGGCTTCTTATCATCACCATTTGAACTGTTTGCCTGCTTTTTCTTTTGAATTTCATTAACAACCGCTTTAACATTTTCTTCATCAACACTGTTTAAAATTTCATTGATAAACGCCTCTTTAGCCCTTTTATCTTCTTCGGGGTCATCAATCTTTACCGTGTCAACAACTGAATATCTGTCAAATAATTCGATTGCCTTATCAGGGCTTCTGTTTTTAACAAATTCGTCAAGAGGAACTTCTTTTGTGTAAAGGGCCTTACCTCTTAAAGCAGCTTCTTTAAGCTTTTTATATCTTGCAGCGTGAGCTTCAAGAGCAGAATTTGATTTATTTACAGAAACCAAACTGTTGTCAAGTTTATTTATGTATCTTTGAGAAATATCCGCATCACCGGTTAAATGATAGTTCGGATGCTTTGGATAATCGTATTTTTTAGTAAAGAATGGGTCGAGAGAACGAATTTTGATGATACACATAGAGTTGTCCATATTACCAACTTCGTCCGGATTCATAAGCTTTCTTTGCGTTCTTTGATAATTCAAAGAGGAACTGCTATTTTTACCTCTGGACCGTCCTTCATTTCTTGTTCTGATTGTTTGAGTTCCCATAATATTGGAGATATACTCCAGTGTCGAATACTCCAGTCCTCCGAGGAAAATCATTGAATCGCAGTTACCGATGATTGTTTCCCAGTCTTTTTCGTACAAAGCCTTAATCTGCGCTAAATTCTGAATAATAATTGAACATGAAATTCCATATTTTCTCATTGTTGCAAGTTTTTTAGTAAACTGTGGGATTTGTCCAATATTAACAAACTCATCAAGCAAGAATCTAACTTCATGCTTAAAACTCTTGTCTTGTTCAATAAGCTTATTGCCTTCAAAATAAAGAGTTTCAAAAAGCTGAGAATAAAGCATTGAAACAAGGAAGTTGTATGTTTCAGAAGCCTGAGGAGTAATAACGAACAAAGCTTTTTTACCATCACCGGTTCCGATTGATGCCAAATCAATGGTATCAACATTCGTTAAGTTAGCTACTGCCTGAAGGTTAAAAACCTGAAGACGGACACCACAAGAAATCAAAATAGACTTTAAAGTTTTACCTGCGCCCATTTTAAAGATGTCATATGATTTAACAGCCATCGAACTGGGGTTTTCTGCTTTCAACTTACTAAACATTACATCCAGCGGAGATTGTCTATCAGGGTTGTTTTCATCTACTTCAGCAAGTCTTAAAAGCTCCATAACTGAACCGAAATTCTGTTCTTCAGGAACGCACTTTTCGATAAGATAGAAGCAAAGAGCTTGCAAAAGAGCTGTTTCTGATTTTACCCAGAATTGGTCGCCGCCTTTTGTATTTGGCGGAGTTGTATTAACAATTAAACAATCTATCATTGTTAACACATCTTCGTCTTTGCGTATATATTTAAAAGGGTTATAACAATGTGATTTATCCATTTCAACTAAGTTAAAAACCCTTATTTCATAGCCTTGATTTTCAAGGAATGTACCCATAGAAGCAAGCATTTCGCCCGCAGGGTCTGTAACTACATAATTACAATTTGCTTGTAAAATATTTGGCTTAACAAAGAAACGAGATTTACCGGAACCGGAACCACCAATAACAAGAACATTGTTGTTAAAGCGGGTCTTTTTTGTGTCCATATTAAGAAACACATCATTAGACAAAATCATATTGTTTGGTCCGTTGTGGTCTTTCGTTCCTTTTGGGTCAGTATATCTTTTGTTATACTTATCCATATCGGAATACCATTTTGCAGAACCGGATTCTTTTCCGGGCATATCAACATGGTTTTTTTGCTGATTAACATATAGCGCCATTACGATAAATGCGACAACTATTGTTAATAAACCTATATATTTAAATGCTGAGGCACTTAACGGAAAAATATCAAACGGATTTGAAAACAAATTTGAAAATCCATGTGAAAGGACTTTTCCAAAATCTGCAGTAGGATGCCTTGCTTCATATTTTCCCATTTGTCCCGAAAGCAATAAAATAAAGATATATCCTACAATTCCGGCTCCGATATAGAACGATTTATTTGATTTTTTAGGTCCCATATCATCACCTACTCAAGCTCATCGAGACTTGTCCTTTCCTCATTTGCAAAATTAAGCTCAGAACTGAGGTCTTTGATAATTTCATCGGGAGTCCTATTTTCATTGCTTTTTATATCAACTTCCATTTCTTCAACTTTTGCATCTATAATTGAATCTCTTTCATCAAGATTAAGTTGGACAAATTTATTGAACTCATCTTCTGATAAAACAGCCGGATTATTCATCTCAATCACGTTTTGTGAAATATTAAGCCAAGTGCTCTCCTTAAAAACATTTCCCTCAATCGGATTGTTTTTTGAAGCCATCGGAATAACTCTTCCGTCTGCTTTTTCTTCTAAGACAGTAAACTTATTTGGTTCTATCTTTAAAAACTTCCCATACTGAGAAGAAGCCACATAAAGGGTTTCGTTGTTTTTTACACTTCTTTCGATGTCTTTAAATATCTTTTTTTCGCGTTGAATCTTTTTCGATAATTCTGCTCCCTCCGGCGTACACATATATCCGGCGGCATCTTTAACGCATTGCATAACCTTTTTGTCATCTACCGAAGAAAAACTAATTGAATGAGCTCCATCTCTGGCAATTGTTCCTACGAAAGCCACCTTATATTGAGGTAGTTTTTCGCATAAGACGTGATATTGGAAATCAGACAGTCTCTTGAGTGGTCTGATTTTGGCATTTTCTACGGTTGCATTAATATTTTTTAGAGTTTTCATATCCGTCTGAAAATTCTTACAGTCATTGTAGAGAGAGTTTTCTAACGTTCTCATCTTTGCGGATTCTCTTGGGTCATAACAAACCATTAGATTTCCGGTTTTACTGTCTTTACAAACAACAGCGTTAATGTGTTGCTGCTTTATCGCCGCAGATAATTCGGGCTGTAAATACCTATTAAATTCTACAACTTTAAATCCTTTAGCCTTAAATTGTTCAACAGCCTTTTCAGACATCGGCTTATCTAAAGTGCTCATCTGATTTGTTGCAAGAGGATTAGAAGAACTCAAAAATCCTTCTTGATATAACTCCTCACGCTTTTTGTCTGTCAAAACATAGGCCGCTTTAAAAACTCCTTCTAAAAAAGTTAAGTAATTATTTACTCTGCTTAATTCAAAATTGTTCAACGGTAATCACCTCCCGATTTCTTAATTCAGTATAAATATGTTAGACGAGTCGAATTTTTTGCTTGTTTTGTATTTCCCAAGTAAATTTCGGCTTATATTTATTTTTTCACTTTAAATATGTTAGATGAAACAAAAAAATCGCAAAAAAAAGCGCAGAGCAAAAACTCTACGCTTTAAAACTTATTCCATTATCCAACGAATCTTTGAAAGGTCATTACGGAGTCCTTCTACATCAACATTAAAAGGAACGTGAATAGCTTTTCCGGTTCTCCAATCAATAATGCTTAATGACTTGCCGTTTTTTGTATCTTTATATGCTTGAATGACTTTATTAACGGATTCCTTGATATTTGAGCCTATTGGGGACTGAATAATTTCCGGCTTATCCTGAACTTGGAATGGATAAACTTTTTTAATCAGAAACTGGGTTCCAAACTCATCTTCTTTGATATTTCCATAGAAAGTAAAAATACCATTCTCGGTGAGCTGTTCTCCAAATCTATCAAAGTCATCAGGAAACATCACTGCCTTAATAGAATCTTTTCCGTCCGTCAGAGTAAGTGAAAGCATTTCGCGACCCGCTTTGGTTACTCTTATGTCAAAGTCAGTCGCTAAAGCAACAGCTTTACCGTTTGTTCCATTTAAAACAGATTTAATGGTATTAGTTGTTTTTACAACATCCATCGGATGGCCAGAAACATACTGTCCGAGCAATTCCTTTTCATCGTTCAACTGTTGTGTTCGATTAGAAGAAATCTTTTCATATTCGACATCATCAAATTCTGCTTTAAGTTTGTTCAATGTGTTTTTTGCTCTTTCAAGACGCTTTTCGTCCGTCAAAGCCTGAATATCAGCTTCTTTCTTTCTGATACTTTTGAGTAAATCAAGAAGTTCGGGAAGAGCCGCCAATATGGACGCACGGTTACCAAATGAATCAAAAGCACCAACCTTAACGAGATTTTCGACAACCTTTTTATTGACGTTAGTTCTTAAAAGAAAATCTTTAAATGATTTAAATTTGCCATTTGATTTTCTTTCATCAATAATCTTTTTGGCATTTGCCGCAACGTGCGGAATAGCATCAAGACCAAATAAGATATCAGAGCCGTGAAGACTGAACTTTTCTGCACTCAAATTTATATCAGGACAGCGGATACTAACGCCCTGATTTTTCGTGTCAAGCACTATTTTGGGCATATCATCTGCAGATGTATAATTCAAAAGACCCAAAGCATAAGCAGCTTGATATTTATATTTGAGATATGCGGTTGCATACGAAATCTCGCAATATGCACGAGCATGGCTCTTATTGAATGCGTATTCAGAAAAGCTTACAATTTCTTTCCAGAATTTTTCTGCATTTGACTTCGACGCTCCATGTGCTATAAGGCCATTGACAAAATCTCCTTTATACTTAATAAATTGTTCGGTTTTCTTTTTTGACATCAGCTTTCTGATAGTATCAGCAGTGCCAAGCGAAAATCCTGCAAACTTATTAAATATAGCCATAACCTGTTCTTGGTAAATGGGTTCGCCATATGTTGCATCCAAAACAGAAGCCATCTCCGGAATAATATATTTCGGCTTAGCATCTCCTTTTTTTACCGCAGTAACAGAATCAATGTACTGCAACGGACCGGGACGGAAAATTGCATTCAATATAGTAAGGTCAGCAATAGATTCCGGACCGAAATTCGTCAAAGTCTTTTTCATTCCGTCGCTTTCAAACTGGAATACACCATTAGTATTGCCTTTGCTAAACACTTCAGAATATATTTCTGAATCCTGTGGCAATGTATCAATGGATAATTTAATTCCATATTCCCTCAAAACTGCCTTTTCACAATCAGTAATAATACCAAGATTGCGAAGTCCCAACAAGTCAAGCTTGAGCATTCCCATTGGCTCTACCCAGTTAAGGTCAAGCTGACAGTCTATAGCTCCGGAAATATTTATAAGCGGAGTGTAATCCGACACATCGTCGTTATCACTTATAATTATACCTGCAGCATGAGTGCCGTAGCCGGACGGAAGCCCTTCAATTGCTTTTGCAATTTCAATGATTTCCTTTGCTTTAGGACTATCATTTATTTCCAAAAGACTTTCTTCTATTTTTGCAACTGTTGCCTTGGGGTCTTCAATAGACTTTGAAAGTTGAGTTGACAACTTTACAAATGCTTTATCATCGCCGATACGCTTGCCTACAACTCTGGCAGCAGCCTGAATTGCTGATTTTGCACCGAAATAAGATATTGTCATTATCTGGCATACGCTCTTATCTCCGTATACGTGTTTAAGATACTCGATTACGAATGGACGAACATTCGGAGGAATATCTGAGTCAATATCTCTTTATACCCTCGGTTTCCCGATATTTATTAGGGGAGTAGACTATATCTCTATTGATTGTTTTCAATATTCTTGCACTTCCAACGGTAACTCATCATCCGTTGTACAAATAGTCGTTACACTTTATTTAATAAGAATTGATATATTTTTACTATGTAAATATTTTTCCAAAGAGGATGCTGATACATTAAAATGTTCCGCCGCATACTTAGCCGCTCTTCTAATACCATCAAATTTTCCAATTAATTTATCGCCTACATACAATTCACAAACAATATAATTTCTATTTGAAGACATTGTTTTATAACTTTGTTCTACATTATACTTCCTATTACACCATTCTAAATTTGATAAATGGTTATTATGTGGATTGTTATCTATATGGTTAACTTCAGAACAATTGTTTGGATTATCCAAATAAGTCTCAGCAACTAATCTATGAATTAAATGATGGCTTCTCTTTCCATTCTCTGAAATAACTATACATTCATAACGATTGTTTGAATCATAAAAAGTTTTTAATCTTTTTGTAATCCCTTTGTATTTGCTATAAACGAATCCTTCTTCATCTATATAATGGAAATTATAATTTTTTATTTGTTTTATACTTATCAATCCTTTGTTAAATCTTAGCACGGTATTATCTGCTATCCCGTTAAGGACCGTAGATTCTCTTAGTCAGAGGCTTCGTCTGTGGAAATAAGCTGTATATCTCTTTGTGAAGCTTCATACAGCAGTCTTATTCATCTGATACCGTTAGCACATTATTATAATGCACACCTGTGAGTAATACAGTTCACAAGAAACGCCCAATATCATTTAGGCATACTGACTCTTTCGGGGTTTAAGAACCTCTCAAAAAGCAATTCATTTTCGATGGGGTCAATGTTCGTTATTCCGACAAGATAACAAATCAGAGAACCTGCAGCAGAACCTCGTCCGGGACCGCAGCCCTCACCCACTTCATTCTCAGCCATTTTACTAAGCTTTGGAATATTAAAGGGGTCGTTGAGAAACTCAGAGTCATCCAAGTCAAGTTTGCCGATAATTCTTGCATAATTCAAGAAGTCCTCGACAATACAAAGATAATCACTAAAGCCCATCTTTTCTATTACTCCGAGCTCATATTGAACTCGTTTCTGATATACCGGGGTCCAGTTCTTTACCTTTTTCTTACCTACCTGAATAAGGCGTCGCAGATGAAGTTTTGCTCCTTCTTTGCACGGAAATTTCGGATAATGTTTTCCGATAACAAATTCGATGTTGCACATATCGGCTATTTTATATGTATTTTCAATAGCTTCTTCAACAACATCTTCCGGCAATATTTTGCAAAGCCAATCAGCTAATTCCTGAGTATCTTTGATATAGAGCTCATAATCCTGCGGCTCCATATCTTTCCAGCCATATCCCTTATACTGAACAAAGTTATATTGTCTTACGACAGCCTTGTCTTTTGTAGCATAATGAACATCGTTTGTAGCAACCATAGGAACCTTATGTTTTCTTGCGACTTTAGCAAGTATCGGCATTGAATAAATTTCTTCTTTGATGCCGTGGTTCTGAAGCTCAATATAGAAGTTTTCTTTGCCAAAAATCTCAATAAGAGTTTTGAGCATTTCTTCTGCTTCCTTAAATGCTTTGTTTTCAGAAACCTTTTTTGCTTCAAGTTCTTCAATCTGAGCAGTATATTTATTATACTTTTCAACAGATTTAAAAATCGGTGCAACAGCTTCCTTATAATTTCTCAGCGCTGTTGATTTCTTGGTTTCAGCCGCCTTCATCTTAGGCTTTTTGAGTACGGCAGCCTCAACATTATCTCTTAACGCTTCTGCTTGAGCAATAAGCTCAGGGTCTTCTGACCGATAAGCTTTATTCAACTCTTTTTTATAAGGAGTTTTTGCAAGCTCGAAAACTTCAGTTTTTTCTTTCGTTGCTTCGTTCAATTCAGCTTGGAGTCTTGCAATTTCTTCGTTAGCATTCTGAAATACTTCCGCCATAGGACTTGTTTCAACAGCTCTTTTCTTTTCAATTTTTGCTATTTCTTTGTCATATGCAAAATTTTGAAGAAGAATTCTACAAAGCGGACCCTGCATACAAGCTGATGTCGCAATAACATTGTCTTTGCCGATTCCGTTTGTAATATACTTACGAAACATATCAAATGTAGCAATCGGACGGTCGTTGTGTATGTTATATGCTGTCGCTGTAGAAATTTTAGAAATTGCTTGATATCCATCGAAATTTTTTGCCAACAGGATAAAATGTGTCCTTTCACCATCACCTATGTCGGTATAAAATTCACATCCGTAAATAGGTTTAATTCCCTCTTTTTCACAAGCAACACGGAAATTCTGAATTGCTGTCATAGTTCCGTGGTCTGTTATAGCCATTGCAGTAGCTCCAAGTTCAGACTCTCTTTTTACAAGTTCAGCACAAAGCGAACCTGTATCTCTTAAAGAACCCTCTCCTGTATGGACATGCAAATCAGGAAATTTGCCTTTAAATTTTGAAATATCCATAATATTCTCCTTTCGTCATCAGTCAAAATTGTTTTAAAATAAACATTGACTATTTTAAATTCATAAGTGCCTAAGATTTCGTTATAAATATGTAAGATGACAAAAAGAGGAAAAAGCCTCCGTCAGTTAAGACAGAGGCCATGTTGATTTTGTTTCTATAATATGTTATTATTTATTCGACATCGGCAGAGGAGTTATTATAAGGAAGATTATTTACGTGCTGCAGACTATTCCCTTTTATTTGTATATTATTCTAAGAAAGGGGATGGTGCCCATGAAATTCTTTGTTTTATTCGCACCAAATTATCGTTGTGATTGATTTAATTGCATTCATTGCAGCCCTGATTGTCGCAGGGTCGATATCACTAACTTTAATTTGTCTGGTCAACAGACGTTTTAAAAAGCAATAATTTTTTGTTTTGAATAGTTTGCCTATCCCCTGCCGATGCCTTTTCCCTTTACGCAATGGATAGTTTCCCCACTGGTTGAAAAACCTGAACCCTTCGGGGGTCCCAAACATATTTATTTGTTTGTGCGGATATGTGCTTAATAGCGAAAATTATATGAATTCTTAATTTCAATATAAATATATAAGATAGTCTTTTGGAATTATTTCAAAAGGCTTTTTTTACGCTT